>Ga0247609_10002935_pt1 | contig 17597 bp, 16 predicted proteins | sample 172DNAGHGlowgp2_FD_193487 | JGI IMG/M metagenome (GOLD analysis project Ga0247609, IMG submission 193487) | Sheep rumen microbial communities from Palmerston North, Manawatu-Wanganui, New Zealand - 1728 DNA GHGlow gp2 | ecosystem: Host-associated > Mammals > Digestive system > Stomach > Rumen ...
CATAAGTAGAGGTAAAGAGAGCTGGTTGCGTAAGAAGTTGTCACTTTTGTTTTATAAACTGCTACAAGCTTCTGTTCGCTATGATATTTTGCCCAATGTTGGTGATTTCCGGCTATTAGATCGAAAATGTATTGATGCGTTGAAGCAAATTAGAGAAAACGAACGATATACCAAGGGAATGTATTGTTTTATTGGCTTCAAAAAGACCTATGTGGAATTTGAAACGCAGGAACGCTTTGCAGGTGACTCTTCATGGAGTTATATAAGTCTTTTAAAATTAGCTATTGAAGGTATAGTTTCTTTCACCAATGCACCTTTGCGGGTATCTACTATAGCAGGCATTATTGTTTCAATGTTGGCTTTCTTCTATTTGGTTTATGTTATAGTCAAGACGACTTTGTTCGGAGATCCTGTAAGTGGCTTTCCAACCATCGTTTCTTTGGTTCTTTTCATAGGTGGTATACAATTGTTGTCGTTGGGCATTATAGGAGAGTATCTGGGACGTGTTTTTATCGAAACAAAGAACAGACCTACTTATTTTGTAAGAAGGTTTAATGGTGAGCGATGAAAACAGAAAGCGAAATATCAGTCAGTGTGAAGCAACGGGACGCAGCAATGGATTTGCTGAGAATCATTGCTATGGTTTTGGTATTGGTCGTACATTCTAATTTCAAATCCTTGCATGTACCTACAGGAGAGGAAATAGCAGAAGAACCGACCACATCATTTCTGCGTTTTTTTGTACAGTCCATATCTGTTTGTTGTGTCAATGTGTTTGTCCTAATTTCTGGATGGTTTGGTATTCATCAACGACTGCAAAAGTTTATATCACTACTTTTTCAAATCGTGTTCTTTGCTATTCTTGGATTTTTCATTGCTCAAATTATTAATTCCAACATTGCTCAAGATTTGAAAGAAGGTGTGTTAAATATATGGTATACGCCGAATTATTGGTTCCTGAGATCATATATCATTTTATATGCATTTTCGCCAGTTTTGAATCAATATATCGAGCATTGCAATGACAAAAAGCTATTAGAAACGATACTTTCCACCTATTTATGCCAAATCCTTTTTGGATGGTATTTTGCAAGTAGTGCATGGTATTCGAATGGGTATTCTCCTCTTGCGTTCTTTGGCTTGTATCTAATAGGTGCATATCTTCGCAAAAAAAGGATGGAAAAGCTTACATCGCTCAAATGTTTCTCGGTTTATCTGTTAAGTACTTTTTTGATTTCTATAACGGCTTTCATTCTTGTTGGAGGGGGGCAAAATGATATAGGTGATGCACTCTATACTTATAACAGCCCAATAGTCATGATATCGTCGATTGCCTTGTTCCTGACTTTTACGCGAATGAGATTTTCGAATATTATTGTTACTAATATTGCACCATCCTGTCTCGCTATTTACCTCTTGCATTGTCATCCTTCTATCTTCGATGAAATCTATTGCAAATTCTTTAATGAGCAGTTTCATAGCTTGGGCTACTCTGATTATCTGATTGTTGCAGGGGGATTTATAATGTTGTTTTTTATCTCGTCTATATTACTTGACCGGCTGAGAATATTAATTTGGAATTTTTCGATTATAATTTACAGCAAGTTCTCAACTTATTCATCTGACTTATGATTCAAAAAAATAAAATTGAAAGATACTTGTTTGTTACCTTGCTCGCAACTATGGGAGCATGGTTTTACCTGCTGAATAGTTCAACACCATTGATAGGAGATGATATGGCCTATTGTTATTATTATGATGAGAATAGTCTTGTTGAAAGACCTACTTCTACGCCAATATCATCAATCACTCAGGTCTTGCCAAGTATGTGGAATCATTACTGCTCTGTGAATGGCCGCTTCACCTCACACCTAGTAGTTCAGATTTTCTGTGGTTTAGCTGGAAAGACGAGATTCAATGTGTTTAATACTCTGGTATTCATGTTGTTTTTGTTTGTCACAGTTAGAACCATTACAAAATCATTGTCTGCATTGTTGTTGGCTTTGACATTCCTTTTTGTTCTCTATGGCATATCTTTTCCTGGGCAGACGATGTTTTGGTTGAGTGGTAGCATCAATTACTTATGGTCAATCACTTTATCTCTAATCATCCTCAATTATATCACCAGCTACAAAAAAAACAGCACTAATTTGATAGGAAGTACTTTGATGTTGTTAGGAGGACTTTTTGTGGGATGGATGAATGAAAGTATTTCTGCAGGTTTTGCTGGCGGTCTTTTTTTCTATTTCCTTTTGAATAGGGAAAAGTTCACAGGCTATGCTAGAATGCTATATATTGGTTATGCATTAGGAACGGCTTTAATTATTTTTTCACCAGGTACTTTTGCGAGAGCTACAACATCCGGTGAATTAGCTGTACAAACCAGTGTTATTCAGATGATAACCATGCGTTTTGTAGTGCTCTTTCAGATGATGTTCAAGCTTCCTATTATTCTACTTGCTGTTTTGGGGCTGATATACTGTGCGTACAAGGAATTTCGTTATCTCAAATCGATGCCATTTATTTATATTGCTATAGTTGAAATATCCTTTCTATGGCTTTTGGGCATTGATGATGAGAGAATTTACTTTGCAATGTCTGTGATAGCTTTTATATTGCTGTTACAAATTATCGTGCTATTAATGAAATTCAGCAAGCAAAAGTGGGCATACTACATATTTGTATTGGCGTTATTGACCGTAAGTATACCTCAATGTTATGCAGCATATACTGACGTTCAAGAATATGCCCGATATAATGGGGGCGTTGTGGATACAATTCGAAATGCTCCAAAAGAATGTGTTCTCAAGAAAGTGAATGTGCCTGGCCCATCCAGATTTGTTTATGCAATGGGCGTTTCAAGTGACAAATTTGGCTTTCACAACAGAGTTATGTCTTTTATGTATAGCAAAGACTATATACAGGCTTTGCCTGCGGAAATTTATACACAATATCTGAAGCCTTCTTTTATTGACGGTTTGATAGAGAAGAGAAATGTTTCGGACAGAAAAATTGTGGATAATGTATATATTGCAAATAATTGGATGGTTATACCAATAGAAGAAAAATATATCGTAAAGAAGCATCTCAAGTGCTTGGCGCAATATGAGAGCACTGATGACTCATTACACCCACATCAGGCGGTTATTCGATGGTTACTTGGGACGTTGGGTAAATCCACAGAAGAAAAACCATTTTTCTATGTGTCACATCACAACAACAATTATTGCATTCTTCCTTACGACGGCAGTGAAGTTGCCATTAAGATACCAATCGGCAACAACTTAGCTTCTGACAGGGTAGAGGTTAAATTCTAAATACTTGTAACATGAGCCGTAACAGTGCCATAGATTTAGCTAAATACATCGCGTCAGTCTTTGTGATTGCAATCCATACACACCCATTTCAAGATATTGGGAGCTTTGCTGATTTTGTATCAGTTGGCTTGTTGTGTCGTTGGGCTGTACCTTTCTTTGCAATATGTACAGGTTTTTACCTAGCAAAAGCGTTCGGAACTCAGCAAAAGACTAAACCCGTTTGGAAATCACTGCGTAAAGTGGTTGTGATGTATTTGGGGTGGTCTTTCTTTTATTTGTTAATACATCTTGCTGATTGGTATGCCACAGATACATTGTGTGGCGAGTATGTATTCGGATGGTTTAAATCTCTTATTGTAAGTACCAGTTATTTTCACCTATGGTATCTGACTGCACTAATCTATGCTTTGCCTTTTTTTGCATTTCTTATTAGATTTGTACCCATCAAATATTTTGTACCCGCAGCGCTATGTTTGTGGGCTATACAGGTGATAAGTTATGCATATGCTAGTTATTTGCCATTTGGCATGATAGATATTGAAGCCACAGCTTTTGATGCATTGTTTACTGGCGTTACCCGTTTACTTCCTCTCATGATGATGGGGGCTTGGCTATCCCAGATTGATCTGACTAAATGTGGCATATCGAAATTGGCAATTCTATTCATTATATTCTTCTTGCTAATGGTAGTTGAAATTGCCTTCATAAGGAATCATGGTGGCGAAAGATGGTCTTTTATTTTCACAACACTGCCAATGAGTGTCGCTTTATTTGCTGTAATTAATAGCATGGGGGGGGTAAAATTAACCTACGCTCATGTTCTGGCAAGAATGAGTATGATAGTCTATTGTCTTCATCCGGCGCTGATATGGCTTTTGAAAGATTACATAAATCATTCTTTAATCCTATTTCTTACCATTGCAGTCGTCTCGACGCTGCTCAGTTTTATTTGGGTTAAGGTGAAAACATGAATTAAATTACAATGAAGAAACGAATATTCATCTCTATGCACTATATGGAGATCGGTGGGGCAGAGAGTTCGTTGATAGGACTGCTTGAAGCACTTGACCCAGAAAAGGTGGATATTGACTTGTTCGTGTTCGCACATCATGGCGTGTTTATGAACGCGATACCTGATTATGTCAACCTGTTGCCGGAGGACAAGGGCTATGCCATGATGGAGGAAGCTATAACAACTGTTCTCAAGAAAGGGCATCCTCGTATAGCTATAGCACGACTTCTGGCTAAGTGGAAGACACAGAGATTCTACAAAGAGCATCCATCAGAAAAAGACCATAGTGCTGGTTTTGCTTATATTGGCAATGAAGTGGGGAAGGTCCTTCATAATTTATACAGCCTTGGTGAGTATGACTTGGCAATCTCCTATAACTATCCTCACAATATAGTGTTGGATAAAGTTAAAGCTAAGAAGAAGATAGGGTGGCTCCATACTGATTATAGGCACATCTCTATCAATGAGGAATTGGAGTTGCCGATATGGAGTAGATATGACTATATCGTTTCGATTAGTCTTGGAGTAACTGAAGGTTTCCTTACGGTATTTCCAACGTTGAAAGATAAAATGCTGGAGTGTGAGAATATGCTCCCGAAAGCATATATTGAGAAGAAAGCTGCTCAAGGCTCGTTAGTCAAGAAGGATGATGTGTTGACGCTCTGCTCTGTCGGAAGAATCAGTAAAGCCAAGAACTATGACAATATTCCCTATATGGCGGCTGTACTAAAAGAACTCTTTAAGTCGCAGAGTGCTAAAATCAAGTATAAGGACTTCAAATGGGTCATCGTTGGTCCAGGAGACCATTCATCGATTGATGCTTTGAGTGAAAAGCTGGGAGTCAGTGAAAATGTAGTTTTTATGGGACCATCTGATAACCCGTACCCATATATAAAGGGCTGTGATATTTATGTTCATCCCTCCCGCTATGAGGGAAAAAGTATTGTGGTTCGTGAGGCCCAGATGTTGTGCAAGCCTGTCATCATCACCAATTACCCGACGGCAAAGAGCCAGATAAACACTGGGGGGGTTGGGGTGATTTGTGAGATTGATAACAATAGTGTTGCTGAGGCAATTTATGATCTTGCAACAGATGCAGATAAACAAACATCGATAATCAATTATCTCAAGACCCATGATTATGCAGGGGTAGCAGAAGTAGAGAAAATATACAAACTTTTGAATTAACGAAAACGAAGACGAAAAAACATTATGATACCAAAAATTGTTCATTATTGCTGGTTTGGTCGTGGACAGAAACCAGAACAGGCTGTAAGGTGCATCGAGTCATGGAAGAAGTATCTTCCGGAATACGAATTGAAGGAGTGGAACGAGGATAACTTCGATATCACTCAGAACCAGTATGTTCGTGAGGCATACGAGAACCGGAAATTTGCCTTTGTGACGGACTATGTACGTCTGTATGCGCTCTATCATGATGGTGGTGTGTATATGGATACGGATGTAGAGGTAATAGGTAGCTATGACCAGTTCCTTAATCATTATGCTTTCTCTGGTTTTGAGACCGACGGAAATGTCCCTACGGGAATGATGGCTGCAGAGAAAGGCTCGGTATGGGCAAAGGAACTGTTAGGCCAATACAACGATAGAAAGTTTGTGCAGGAAGATGGTAGTTTTGATATGACGACTAATACGACTGTCATCACTAACTATATGTTGGAGAAGGGCCTGAAGTTGAATAATAAGTATCAAGACTTTCCTGGTTTATGCACCATGTATCCTGCTGACTATTTTTGTCCTAAAGATCACCGAACAGGTAAGATAAAGTGTACTAAGAATACTGTGTGTATTCATCACTTTGCGGGATCGTGGTTGAATCATAGTTTTTGGGACGATTTGCGTCATGACACCAAATTGTTTTTGGTAAAAGTGTTTGGCGATAAGATTATCTCATTCTTGTCTGATATAGTAACCCTTAGAATATTCAAAAAGTAATGAAAACAATAATGCTCGTATTTGGAACACGTCCGGAGGCAATCAAGATGTGTCCGCTGGTGAAGGAGTTCCAGAAATACCCAGATGATTTTAAGACCATTGTATGTGTAACAGGTCAGCATCGTGAAATGTTGGACCAAGTGCTGCATATCTTTGAGGTGAAGCCAGACTATGACCTTAACATCATGAAACAGGGGCAGGACCTATATGATGTGACGGCACGTGTTCTGACTGGTATGCGTGATGTGCTGAATGAGATAAAGCCAGATGTGGTGCTGGTTCATGGCGATACCACCACTTCGACGGCTGCAGCATTGGCTGCTTTCTATCAGCAGATTCCTGTGGGACATGTAGAGGCTGGTTTGAGAACCCATAATAATTATAGCCCCTGGCCTGAGGAGATGAATAGGCAGATAACAGGACGTATAGCGACTTACAACTTCTCGCCAACACCACTGAGTGAGAAGAATCTTTTAGAAGAAAAAGCACAGGGTCAGATCTTTGTTACAGGCAATACCGTTATAGACGCCCTTCATATGGTAGTCAATAAGCTGAAGAACGATCCTAAACTTGCCGCAGAGCAAAAGGACGTTCTTAAAACTGCAGGTTATGACGTAAGTCGCCTTAATTCGTGTGATTCGTGCAATCCGTGTTCAGAAAAAAAGAAACTCGTGTTGATAACGGGTCATCGTCGTGAGAATTTCGGTGACGGCTTCATCAGCATGGTAACAGCCATGAAAGACCTGAGCGAAAAATATCCCGATGTAGATTTCGTTTATCCCATGCACCTGAACCCCAATGTGCGCAAGCCCATTCACGAGGTGTTTGGTGAAGACTTAACTCGCCCCAACTTCTTTTTCATTGAGCCATTGCAGTATCTGGAGTTTGTATATCTGATGGAGAAGAGTACTGTTGTGTTGACCGATTCTGGTGGCATTCAGGAAGAGGCTCCAGGACTTGGCAAACCTGTGCTCGTGATGCGCAACACTACAGAACGTCCTGAGGCCCTTGATGCAGGTACGGTGAGGTTGGTAGGTACTGACCATGATTTGATTGTCTCAGAGGTCAGTCGTCTGTTGGAAGATCACGATTATTATGACCAGATGAGCCATGCCGTAAACCCATACGGTGATGGAAAGGCATGTGGAAGAATAGTCGATACGTTTTATGAAGGAAAAATACATTTTAATACTGTACAATGAATCCATACATAATATATCACTCCCTATACTTGTTATTAGTCACTATTTTCACGCTTATAGTGGCTAATAACTATAGTAGGTTTCAAACTTGGGATGACAAGATAAAAGGGACAGGCGGTGTGGTGCTGTGTTTGTTTCTCATCTGGTTTATTGGCACACGACCCACAAACAACTTTACTGATACAGCTAACTATGCTTTACATTATAAAATGATAAGGGGAAAATTCTTTTCCTTTTCTCTTGATGCACCAAACTTTATATTTGATAACCTTCTTGAGTGGTTCGCTGCTAATGAGATTTCATTCGAACGATTCATATTGATAATGTCAAGTATATATTTTGGAGCGATGCTTGTAGCTATGAAGAAAGTTTTTCCTAAAACATATTATTTAGCTTTTCTCGTTTATTTAGGGGCTTTTTCTACGTTCTCATACAGCTCAAACGGATTTAAGGCGGGGGCTGCAGCTTCTGTATTCCTTTTAGCATTGGCATATAGAAATAATAAAATTATCTGTGTTTTATTGGCTCTTGTCTCATTGGGTATTCACCACAGTATGTCTATGGTGATAGCAGCTTTGATTTGTTCCTTTTTATATAAGAACACCAAAAATTATTTCTATATTTGGGCAGTATGTGTAGTGATATCAGCACTTCATATTGAGTTTTTCCAGTCCTTATTTGCAAGTTTTGCTGACGAATCTGGTGCTTCGTATTTAACCGCCAAGAAAGGTGATGATTATACCCATTTGACTGGCTTCCGTCTGGACTTCATATTGTATAGTGCGGCACCTGTGGCAGTTGGCTATTGGCTACTATTTAAAAGACAGGTAGCAAATGCAGACTATGAAATGTGGCTGCGCATGTATCTTCTGACTAATTCAGTGTGGATGCTCTGTATGTATGCGAATTATTCAAATCGCATAGCTTATCTGAGCTGGTTTATGTATCCAGTGGTTTTAATTTATCCTTTTATTGGTTTCTATTGGAGTGACAAGCAAAATGACTATGCAAAGAAAACGGCTCTTTACCACTTAGGATTCACGCTGTTTATGGATATAATATATTATGGATTATAAGGTGAAAACATTAACAATATTTACACCCGCTTATAACCGGGCACATACAATAGGGCGCACTTATGAGAGTCTTTGTCGTCAGACATGCAAGGACTTTGAGTGGCTGATTATAGACGATGGTTCATCGGATAACACTCGTCAGTGGCTATTGTCCTTATCTGATAACATAACACATGAAGACGAGCGTTTTGACTGGATGGGGAGATTGATTCAGGGCAGTTCTGACAACAAGTATGACCATTTCATCATTGATGTTGATGGAATGCAGATAGAGTATATCTATAAGCCAAACGGTGGGCTATATACAGGATATAATGTAGCATTCCAGTCAATCAAGACGGAATTGTGCGTCTGCATTGATTCTGATGACTATGCCCCGGATGATTTGGTAGAGAATGTCAAGAGTATATGGAATTGTCTGACAGAGGAACAGCGTTCGAACATTGGAGGCGTTGCCGGACTTGATTATAATGTTGTGAACAAGCAACCTATTGGCGGATTCTTCCCTGTTGATGGCCAAACGGCTTGGATTTCCGACTTGAATCATCATGGTGACTCAAAATACGTCTACCGCACAGATTTAATGAAGAAATATTGTCCTCAGATAGGCTTTGAAGGCGAGAAAGACTATAATCCGCATTATATGCAGATGCAGTTGTTTGACAAATATCAGATGTTGATAGTCAATAAGAATTTCTGCTGGGTGGAATACCAGATAGGTGCGGACTCAATGTCGCAGGCGATATTTAAGCAATACAAACGCTCGCCTAAGAGTTATGCCCGTTATAGGCTGATGGAGCTCAGTATGATCAGGGGGCTGAGCTTTTCCAGGAAGTTCAGTCTTTGTGCTCATTATGTGTCAGCATGTATTTTCAGTCACGATACTTTTTGGTTGAAGAATAGCAAGAATAAGGGATTGGTGTTGCTGGCTGTACCATTGGGCATTGTCTATAATGTATTCATAAGGTATAAGGCACGAAAATAACAATGAAAATACTACATGTAATAACATCACTGCAGACGGGCGGAGCTGAGACGCTGGTGGTGAACTTGATGCCACGATTCAAGGCTTTAGGCCATGAAGTCGGTGTGGCGGTGTTTAATGCAGGGAATACGCCGCTGATGGAACGCTTAGAGAAGGAGTGCCCTGAATGTAAGATATACAAGTTCGGGACTTCGTACTACAATCCGTGGTATATTGTAAAGCTGTGGCAGATCATGCGACAGTATGACATCGTACATACCCACAATACCTCGCCACAAGTCTTTGCCGCAATAGCGGCGAAGGTGTTATGCTCGGTGGTGCTCATCACCACCGAGCATAACACCTCCAATCGCCGTCGCGACTGGAGGTTGTATCCACGATGGATGGACCGCTGGATGTATGATCAATATCGGCAAGTGATTTGTATATCACGTCAGGCGGAGGACAACCTCAGGGCATTCATTGGTCATAGCAGGGCTAATGTCTGTACCATATATAATGGTGTAGATGTGGAGCGATTCCATCAAGCGAAGCCTAATCTGTCACTACGCAATGAATCTAAGCGGTTTGTCATTGTGATGGTGGCGGGCTTCCGTTACCAGAAAGATCAGGACACGCTCATCAAGGCCATGGGCCATCTTGACGGTAAGGAATATGAGTTGTGGCTGGTGGGCGATGGCGAACGACGGAACAGTTTAGAGTTGATGGTTGAGAGTTTAGGATTGGGAGATTGTGTTAAGTTCCTGGGGTTGCGAACGGATATTCCTGAGATTTTGCATACTGTAGATGTGGTAGTGATGTCAAGCCACTTTGAGGGATTGTCATTATCAAACATCGAGGGAATGTCTGTAGGCAAGCCATTCATCGCGAGCGATGTGGATGGACTTCGCGAGATGACACAAGGGGCTGGCTTATTGTTTCCGCATGAAGATGACAAGGCTCTTGCCAATTTGATTAAGCAGTTACATGATGACCGCCAGTTGTACCAACAGGTGGCAGATGCTTGCTACGAGAAGGCTCGTCAGTTCGACATCAGCAAGATGGTGGAGAAGTATAATGAGGTGTATGAGGGATTGGTAAAGGTTAAAGGTTAAAGGAAAGCTTGGTAAAGTTTAGAGGTTCTCAAGACTCGCAAGCTCGAATGAGCGACCAGTGGTCGAGCGAATGGTTAAAAAAGAATGAGCAAAAAGATAAAGATAATCCGGGCCTGCACGGTGTCAATGTCATTGGGATTCGTGCAGGGAATGTTGCCTGACCTCATGACGCGATATGAGGTGGTGCTGTTGTCATCGCCAGGACCTGAGATGGACAAAATTACGTCTGAGTTCGGCGTTAAGGGACTAGCAGTGTCGATGGAGCGGCATATTTCCTTGACTCGGGACTTTATATCACTCATAGAGTTGGTAAAGGTGTTCCGTAAAGAGAAGCCAGACATGGTGCATAGTATGACTCCGAAGGCGGGGTTACTTTGCATGATGGCTGCATGGCTGACACGGGTGCCAGTGAGAGTGCATACGTTTACGGGGCTGGTATGGCCCACGGAGAGAGGATTGAAAAGGACGATTCTGATGGCAACTGATTGGCTGACATGTGCTTGTGCTACACATATCATACCAGAGGGAGAAGGGGTGAAGAATGACCTTCTTGAAGGAAAGATTACAAAGAAACCCATGAGGGTGTTGGGGTACGGTAACGTGAGGGGTCTTGACATGGAGTTGTTTTCAATTGAAAATTTGAAATTGAGAATTGAGAATTACCCTGCAGGCATAAAAGAACATTTGAAGAGTATTGTCTCTAAAGATAATACATTATTAACGTTCTTGTTCGTGGGGAGAATCGTTGGTGACAAGGGAATCAATGAACTGGTGGCTGCTTTCAAGAGGCTGAACGAGGAGTATAAGGACACACAATTGCTTTTGGTGGGGGGGCTGGAGAGAGAACTTGATCCGCTGACTGAGGACACCCAAAAGATAATTGACGGACATACCTGCATACACGCTGTGGGGACGAAGGAAGGTGACGAACTGTTGGCGTACTATGCCGCTGCCGACTGCTTCGTGATGCCAAGCTACCGTGAAGGCTTCCCAAATACGGTGTTGGAGGCGGGTGCGATGGGGTTGCCATCAGTCGTGACAGATATTAATGGGTCGAGGGAGATAATAACCAACGAAAACCATAACGATCGCTTGGCCCCAAGGGACGTTTGCCAAAGCAAGAATCTTAACGTTAACGATAACCTTCAGATAAGGGATAACGGTATTGTGATTCCGTCGAAGGACGAACAGGCGCTCTATGGGGCCATGAAGCGAATGCTTACCGACACGGAGATGCGGCAGCGCATGGCAGGCAATGCTCGTCGGATGATTGCCGAAAGGTTCGACCAGAACTATGTCCGTCAGTGCCTATTGGATTTCTATGATGAGATACTTCAACGTTGAGGGTTTATGGTTTACGGTTTTCAGTTTAACCTTAGCGATAACGGTTTTTGATTGAGTTTGAAGTTTATGCGCAGGGGGCAACGTCCAATATACCGGCCATAGTGTATTGGATATTGTTGACTGTTTTTGTTGTAGGCTTTGCCGTGATTTTGTCCTCACAGGAAACACAGAGGGCACAGAAAATAGCGAGGCTGATGTTGATGGAATGGGTGGTACTGATGTTTTGCTCTGCTATCATATTCAGGGAGACAAGAGCAGGGAGTGCAATAAATTTGGTGCCGTTGAGTAGTTATTTCTGTATAGCTGAAAACAGCTATTTATGGGAAGTGACATCTGTTAATATACTTAATGTGGTTATGTTCCTGCCAGTCGGCTTTTTGCTGAAATTGGGGTATCCTCAAATTGGTTGGAAGCAAGTTTTGATACTAGGACTAGTGTTTTCAGCATCAATAGAACTCTCACAATTTGTATTCAAAAGAGGCTTGTGTGAAATCGACGATTTGATACACAATGTTGTAGGGTGCATGATTGGGTATGGACTTATGGCAGTTACTCAATTGTTAAATGCTAAAAGCAAATTATAGAAAATATGTACAAACATTTCTTTAAGAGATTCTTTGATTTTTGGATTGCGCTGGTGGCATTGATATGCATTAGTCCAATCCTGCTGGTAGTCACTATATGGTTGTACTTCGCGAATAAGGGTGCAGGGGCATATTTCTTTCAAGAACGGCCTGGGCTGCATGGGAAGATATTCAAGGTGATTAAGTTTAAGACGATGACGGATGAGCGTGATGAAAACGGGAAGCTTCTACCTGATGAAGTCCGTTTGACGAAAGTAGGAAGCTTCGTTCGCTCTACATCGATTGACGAATTGCCTCAACTGATTAATGTGCTGAAGGGGGATATGGCGCTGATAGGGCCTCGTCCGCTGCTTGTGCGTTATTTGCCGTGGTATACAGAAGAAGAGAAACATAGGCACGATGTTCGTCCAGGAATTAGTGGATGGGCTCAGAGTCATGGTCGTAATACAGTTACATGGGATGAGAAATTAGCCATGGATGTGTGGTATGTAAATAATGTCTCCTTAAAAGTGGATTTAAGCGTCATCTTTAAGACAATTAAATCGGTATTACTGAGAGAGGCCGTAGAAGTGGCTGGTGTTGAGGCGCTAGACGTGTATAGAATGAGGCAACAAAAGGAAAAAGAAATTCAATAACATAAAGAATAGTGATTTATGAAAAAAGCAATTGTATTTGGCGCAACTGGTCAGCTTGGTTGTTACAGTGCATTGGCACTTAAAGATAGCGGTTACGATGTGGTAGCAATTGGCCGAAGAACTACTGATAATGGATTCTTTGCAACAAGAGGAATTGAATTCGTTGGAGGTTTGGACATCTCTAAGAAAGAAGCATTTGAATTGTTGCCTAAAGATAAGTTTGATGTGGTTGTGAATATGGCCGGAACAATGCCTGCTCATGCAGACCGCAATATGATGCCCTATGTACAGAGCATTGTGGTAGGTACGGTGAATCTGTGCAATTGGATGAAAGAAAACGGAGTTAAACGCATCGTCTTTAATACCACGCCAAGCGATGTCACAGAGCATTGGGGAGGAACAGAACCTATTGATGATGACGCTTCGCGTTCATTCCCAAAGAATGGAAATGACCATGCAGTTTATGCTATCTGTAAACGTGCTGCCTGCGACATATTAGAGCATTGTCAGATTGCCGATGGATTTGAACCCTGTATCTTCCGTCATTTTATGGTATATGGTTGGCATCCCGATGCATGGTATTATCTTGATGGAGAGAAAAGGATGCTGCCTTGGCGTTATATGATCCGTCGTTGCATAAATGGAAAGGGCATTGATGTGTATGGTGACTCTTCTCGTTTGAAGGAACTCCTATACATAAAGGATTTTGCGGCTGCTGTGGTTCGTGCAGCAGACACTCATATTTGCGGTATATTTAATCTTCCGGGTTATAAACCTTATACTTTGGATGAAATGGTTGATGGCATTATAGCGGCATTTGCAAGTAAGGATGCTGTTAAAACGCATCGTCCAGATATGCCCGATACGCCTCAGATACTTCTTTCTGGCAAGAAAAGCGCAGAAGTGTTGGGATGGAAACCCCAATGGACATGGGAGGCCGCGTGTGAGGACATGAAAGCTGAAAGCATAAGTAATCCTATCGAGATTATGTGGGGACCTATTGAAGACGAAGACAGAATTAAATAATTGATGAACCAGGTATCTTTTGAATTACTCAAGGGGCTTGATGAGAGATATGGTTCGCCATTTTACATCATGAATCCTGAGAAGTATAAGAATAACCTTAATGATTTTCTCAATGCTTTTAAACGGAAGTACGAGAAGGTGATTGCCGGTTATTCCTTTAAGACCAACTATGTGCCTGCACTATGCAAGATTGCAAAAGGTGAAGGTTGTGTAGCAGAAGTGGTCTCGGATATGGAGTATGCCTTGGCCGAGAAAATCGGATTCGAAAAGATTATCTTTAACGGTCCGATTAAGCGTACTGCGGTGTTATATCACGCGTTGGAAAGTGGTGCCTTGGTTAACCTTGATAGCGAATATGAAGTGGACCTTGTTTGCCAGTATAAGCATGAGCACCCTACTGCTGATGTTAGCGTTGGTATGCGTATCAATATTAATCTGACGGACGAGAATGGTAACAGTACCATTCAATGCGGGTTGAGATTTGGACGTTTTGGCTTTCCAGATACTTTTATAGGTGCCAACATCGAAAAATTGCGTATTGCAGGTGTGCAGATTATTGGATTACATGGTCATACTTCTACGTCAGATAGGGCTGTTCTGAACTACAAGATAATCACGCAACATATGCTGGCTGTATGTGAGAAATATCAGTTGAATGACCTCGAATACTTTGATATAGGAGGTGGCTATTTCGGAGCTGCACCTGCAGGTATGGATTTGACTGGTAGACCCAAATACGAGGACTATGCGGATTGTGTGCTTGGTGAGACTATGAACAACGAATGGTTTATGAGTCATAAACCTTATATCGTGATTGAACCAGGTTCTTCTGTCGTCTCCAATGTATTTAATTACTACACGAAGGTTTACCAGAACAAGAAGGTTGGTAAGGTGAATTTTGTGATGGTAGATGGCTCTGTGTTTGATGTTAAGCCAACAATGCATGCCAATAATCTTCCTCATGAGGCGTTTAGAGCTAACGATACAGAGGAAACATATATCTGTGATGTGGTTGGCTCTACCTGTATGGAAAAAGATGTGATGCTTAAAGAAGTATCGCTACCCAAACTTGAAGCTGGTGATTATCTTCAGTTTCGAGGCGTGGGTGCTTATACGATATGCTTGACACCAACATTCATCAATTATCTGTCCCCCATCCTGATGGAGAATAATGATGAATATGTTGAAGTGAGAAGGAGGCAGAATATCGAAGATATTATTCAGATTTATAACTTTTAAGACGATATATGAATATATTATTTACTTGTGCAGGAAGACGCACATACCTGCTGAAGTATTTTAAGGAAAATATGTCCGCAGAGGACAAGGTAGTGGCAACAGATATGCAACTGTCTGCACCTGCGTTACAGGTGGCGGATGTGAAGCTGCAAGTGCCGGCTGTGTATGACCCGAAGTACATTGATATAACACTCAATATCTGTAAGGAGCAGAAGATTGATGCACTCATTAGTCTGAATGACCTGGAGCTGCCTATACTGGCAGAGCAGAAGGCAAAATTCGAGGAATTGGGCGTAAAGGTGCTGGTGAGTGACCCGCAGGTGATTGACATTGCCTTCGACAAATACAAGACGGCACAATGGGTGGAGTCGCTTGGACTGACGGCTCCGAAGACGTATGTGCGGTTAGATGCAGCAAAGGTAGCACTGACAACTGGCGAGATAGCCTTCCCGCTGTTCCTGAAGCCCCGTTGGGGTAGTGGCTCCATAGGACTGGAGACGGTGGAAGATATGGAAGAACTGGATACGGTGTATGGGCTTTTGTTCAAGAAGATTAAGAAGACGATACTGGCCACTGCATCCGTAGGTGAGGAGTATATTATGATTCAGGAGAAGCTGACGGGCAATGAGTATGGTCTGGACGTTATGAACGACCTGGAGGGCAACAATGTGGTGGTGTCGGTGAAGCAGAAGCTGGCGATGAGAGCTGGTGAAACGGACAAGGCCGTGACAGTTGACTTGCCTGAAGTTCGTGAGATGGGTGCTGTCATCGGTCGTAACCTGAAGCACGTCGGTAATCTGGATGTGGACATCATGCAACGGGCTAATGGCGACTACTGTGTGCTGGAGTTGAATCCCCGCTTCGGTGGTGGCTTCCCGTTCTCGTATGAGGCGGGCGTGAATCTGCCCTTGGCCATCATGAAATGGCTTCGTGGAGAAGAAGTTGATGCCGCCATGCTCCAGCCGGAATACGGCAAGATGTTCGCAAAGAATGACTATTTGATGGAGATGAAGTGACGTGAAAAATGGGAGGGTTAGACGTGTTGGTCGTTCGGTCGCGACCGAACGAGCGATACATATAGAGGTTGCGACGATAACTCCTGAACTCCTTTAACTTCCAAAGTAGTTGAGTAAAGCGAAGTTTTTCATGTAAAATTGTGATTTCACTTTGCACTTTTGCACGTTTCCCATTTTATAGTAATGATTAACTGTTAAAAAGAATGTGGCTATTATCAAATAGGGTACTTGTAAAGGACAGCGGACTGTTGGAGGGATTCCGCGACTGTCATTGTCATCTGCTGCCGGGAGTAGATGACGGGGTACAGGAGTTGAAAGAGACGATGCAGATACTGGACGAGTGGGCATCGCTGGGCGTGAAGGAGGTGTGGTTGACGCCGCACATCATGGAGGATATACCCAACGAGCCTGCGGAGTTGAGAGAACGGTTCTTAACGATAACGAAAACGATAACAGGAACGATGGAGTTGCATCTGGCGGCAGAGCACATGATGGACGGGTTGTTCCTGAAACGTCTGGCGGCTGAAGAGGTGTTGTCCATTGGGGCTGACGGAACTCGACTGCTGGTGGAAACTTCATACTATACGCCACCCATGAATATGGCCGACGTGATAGAAAGGATCAGGGCAAAAGGCTATGACCCGATACTGGCGCATCCCGAGCGCTATCAGTATATGGACAAGAAGGACTATAAGCGATGGAAACAGAGCGGCGTGTTGTTGCAGCTGAATGTGCCGTCGTTAGTGGGCGCCTATGGGCCTGAGGTGCTGTGGAAGGCTGAATGGCTGTTGAAGGAGGGTATGTATGACTATTGTGGTACGGATACTCATTCTATGAACCAAATGGAGATGTTCCTGAGCAGTGAAATCCGCAAGAAAAACGTCAAGATGGTGAAGAAGATCGCTGAGGCGCAGGAACTATAACAAACGATAACGTTAACGATAACGAGAACGATAACAGGTTCTATAGTTACAGACTACTAACTATTATTGCTGTCCGCTAAAACTCAAAAGAGCATTAGTAATCGTCCGCGATGCCGATAAATAGGCATTGCGGACTCTTTTTTTGAAAAGTAAGCCCCTCTAATCGAAAAGTGTCTTTTCGTCAGGCG
>Ga0247609_10002937_pt1 | contig 17585 bp, 10 predicted proteins | sample 172DNAGHGlowgp2_FD_193487 | JGI IMG/M metagenome (GOLD analysis project Ga0247609, IMG submission 193487) | Sheep rumen microbial communities from Palmerston North, Manawatu-Wanganui, New Zealand - 1728 DNA GHGlow gp2 | ecosystem: Host-associated > Mammals > Digestive system > Stomach > Rumen ...
AACCTCTGGTGCTACCACTCGCATCGTCTGCCAAGGTCGTAACATGATACACATTTCCGCCGCGTCCACCCGTCGTCGTGTAGCGAGCATGACCTTCAGCACCAGGAAAAGCAGGAGCCTGTGCCTGAGCCACAGTCCCCATGCATAAAAGGAATAAAAACAAATAATAGAAAGGTTTCATTTTGAATAAAGTTATATGAAGAGATAAATTATAAAAACATCTCTTCTTTTATTTCAGTTTGCAGATTTCATAACTGGTGATAGTGCGCTTCTGACTGTCGATATTCAGACCTACAGCATAGACGGAGCGTGGGTCGGCAGCAAAAGCAACGGCATAGTCCTTGCGCAGAATCTGCTCCATCGCCTCCTCAGCAGTCTTGTCATACTTGAATTCAAGAATATAGATTGCATCCTGCATACGTAGAGCAATGTCCATACGTCCATCAGAGGTTTGTGCCTCGGCATGTACATCTGCACCACAGCCAGCAAGTAAAGCATAAAGCAATGACTGGTAGAGTTGTTCATTTTGGTTCTTCGAGGTAATGCTATAAGGAATACCAGCATACCACTTGCGCAGAGCCTCTAAAAATTCTTCCATCGTGATACGCTTGCGGCGTAGAAGGGAATAGGCTCGCGCCACGGTATCCTGACTGCCCACGTAGTTCTCGCAATAATACTGATAAAGAGACCGAGCGAAACCTTCATAAACCTCCTTGTTAGGAAAACCTAAAGTGTATTCATTTTCTTCGGCATCGTAGGCTTTCAGCGTGAGGTATCCGCTTTGGAAAAGCACAGGAATTGGGTCGCTAATTCGTTCCGTAGGCGCATCGAATCGTTCCATGTTGGTAACGACACCCTCCAATTGAGGAATGTCTAAATATTGAGTGCGCAACAAATTGATGAGCGATGCTGGGGTGCCCGTGGAGAACCAGTAATTCTGGATAAATCCTTTATCAAAAGCATTAAGTAAACTCCATGGATTGTAGATGTCGGTCATACGATAAGAAAAATGATAGCCATCGTACATACGCTTCAATTCATCTACGGTATCGTTGTAGGTCATCGGTTTCAACTCATTCATGCTGTGTGCCAACCATTCAATGTCGGGCTTCATCGCTGTGAGTAGTTCCTTCTCTGTGATACCACAGATAGCTTCGTAAGCAGGGTCGAACGTCATGATGTTCAGATTGTTCAATTCACTGAACACACTGAGTTGCGAGAATTTCGAAATACCCGTAAGGAAAACCAATCTCAAATAGTCATTCAGTCCCTTCAACGGAGAGAAGAGATTACGAATGCGCTCGCGTATCTGGTCTTGCAATTCGATGTTGGTGATGCTGTCCAACATAGGAGCATCGTATTCGTCAATAAGCACCACAACCTTTTGTCCCGTCAGCTTGTAGGCAGTGTGAATAATATCTATCATGCGCTCATTGGCTGCTTTCTCCGAATTGGGTTTGATGCCATATTTCACCTCGTATTCTCTCAGCATCCCATCAATAGCCTGCAGCAGCGTATCCAATTCATAGTATTTGCCACGACTAAAATCAAGGCGAATGACAGGGTATTTCACCCATTCCTTCTCCACTTTATCTATATAAAGTCCTTCGAATAGCTCTTTCTCCCCTTCGAAATAAGCCTTCAGTGTACTGATAAGAAGGGATTTACCGAAGCGGCGCGGACGGGAAAGGAAAAAGAACTTACCGCCGGACTGAGCCATCTTCCACACATACTCCGTCTTATCCACATAGACGCAATTCCGCTCTATCACGTCTGAGAAGGTCTGAAGCCCCACACCGTATTTTCTCTTTTCTGCCATACTCATTGGTATTGATGGCACAAAGATAATGATTTTCTTTTATTTACATTTTATTTTATCATTTTTATTTTCCTAAAATGATACTCACCAAATAATGAAAGAGATGGTGCGTTCTTTGAGTAACGATGCCTACACCCGTCAAATATTTTCTTTCAAGGTAAGCTTTAATGAGTAATGAGCAGTGAGGAGTGAGGAGTTATTCCATCCGGATGGCTTCGCTTCACACTTCACGCTCTTCGCTTCACGCTTCACACTTCACGCTTCACGTTCTTCCCTCCCCCCTGGGGGAGTTGGAGGGGGCTGAGTATCTTATCGATGGCAATGCAAAGGAAAAAGATGATGACTGCAACGAGCATCATCAGGAGAACGCCAAGCAGATTTGGGTATTTGGCATAGATAGGTGGGAAAAGATTGAGGTATTCATCCCATAACAATGGATGCGCATGTATCAGATAAACCGCAAAAGCGGATGAGGAGAGATAGTTGATGACCTTGCTCTGAACGTGCAGTTTCGAAAACATCAAAAGTACCACCAACGATGACACGACGATAAACGGACTGTTGTAATGCGCAAATATTCCAGCACAAGCATCGCCAAAGGTATCACCTTTCCAACCATAGGCAAGGAAAACGAACAAAGCGGTGATGGCAGCGATGAACAGGTATAAAGCAAGCAATTGTGGGAATGTGAAGCGTGAAGAGTGGAGAGTGAAGCGTGAAGAGTGGAGAGTGAAGCGTGGAGAGTGGAGAGTGAAGCGTGAAGCGATACCGTCCGGATGGTTGTTTTCGTTATCGTCTTTCGTTCTTCGTATTTCGTTTTCGTCTTCGTTTTCGTCTTCGTTTTCGTCTTTCGTTTTTCGTCTTTCGTTATCGTTATCGTATATCTTCACATATCGCGCCAACAGATACAACCCCATAAAGGACAAAGCGGAATAGCCGCCTGCAAATTCCTCCAAACCAAAAATCCAACTGTAAGCGAACTGGAAACCGAAGAAAACGAGCAACATCCATTGGAACTCACGCTTCGAACTATGTTCCACAAAAGTATTGAGTATGGGAGAAACAAGATAAAGCAAAAGATAGGAAACCACAAACCAATACTGCTTGCCAATTATCAGCATATCAGTCACATAACCAATCTTGAAGGTAGTCTTTCCCAACAATAGGAAAGCACCCGTGATGATAATGGAATACATAGCCACTTGCAGCATCAGTCGCACAAAGCTCTTCATCTTGGGACGAATACCGAACCAACCCGAAATGAGCACATACACATTCACTGCCACAAGGCACAAATGTTCCACGAATATCCTGCCAAAGGTCGTTATTGGTGCATTCTCCACATCTTCCGCCGTAGGCAGACCGAAAGCCCCATAGTCCATGTGCATCACCAGAATCATCATCATAGCGACGAGTCTCAGCAATTCCATATTCGACTGACGTTCCATAGACTATCTTGTTTCCGAATGAACCAGCATCACCTCATTTTTGGCATGCAAAAATACAGAACAATCTCCAATTACCAAAATTTTGAGACGTCAAATATTGTTCTGAACCCACATTGAAGCAGCGTTGATTGTTTCTCGAAAAACGCATGCCGTGTAGGCAAAAGAGTTCCATCTGCCTTTCCCAAAAAGGTAATTTATTGAAGCCTCCAATCATTTTTTGTCTGGTTTATTTTGTTTTTCCTAATTATTTTGTACTTTTGCAAATGTCTTCGGTTGTTCCATCCTACTCCTGGACCCCTCCAACTCCCCTGAGAGGGGAGAGATGAGAGGGAAGTGGAAAACGAGAAGTGAAAAATGAAAAATACCTTCCAGATGGTAAGCCTGAGACCTGAGACCTTTGACTTGAGATCTTTATCCCTTGCCCTGAAGGATATGAATGGGAAAAGCTAATACTATTTTTCAGATTTAAGGGTGTCTGACTCTTTTCGAACCAAACTGCGACCTTGGGAATGAGAATAGAGAGTATAGGACTTCATCATGTTATATTATAATAATGGTGTGGACTGACGTATCATCTATTCTTTGGTTGTCGCAGACCAGGTTCGAAGATGAATACGTTTCGTCCACACTTTTGTATTTCCTGATGCAAATTTAGGACAAAGGTCGTGGTTCTAATGACAGGAATCGTTCATTCCCTCACAAAAATGTTACTTTGCAACATATTTGCATACCGATGAACGATAAATGACAGAGCAACACGTTATTTAACCATAACTTTGAATCGATTTTTTTAAACACAAGTACTAACCTACAAAAACAATCAAGCAAATGAGACATCTAAAACGATTGCTTCTGAGCGCAATGCTCGTCTTTGCGGGTACGCTTTTGTACGCGCAAACGGAAATCTCTGGCACTGTGGTTGACGAGTTCGGCGAAGGACTCTACGGAACAACGGTGGTGGAGAAGGGCACATCGAACGGTACGGTAACGGACCTCGATGGCAAATTCACTCTCAAAGTAGCCCCTGGAACGACGCTTGTCATTTCCTTCATCGGCTTCGACAAACTGGAAGTGCCTGCCCAGCAGGGCATGAAGGTGACACTGAAAGAGAACACCTCGGAATTGTCGGAAATCGTGGTGGTGGGTTACCAAACCCAGCGCAAGGCAGACTTGACGGGTGCAGTGTCGGTTGTGAAGACCGACGAACTGAAGACCGCTGCCAACACCGACCCTATGCGTGCCTTGCAAGGTAAGGTGCCAGGCATGACCATCACATCCAATGGTTCGCCTTCTGGCACAGGTACGGTCCGCATCCGTGGTATCGGTTCGTTCAACTCCTCACAAGACCCTCTTTTCATCATTGATGGCGTACCTACGACTGCAACGCTCAACTCCCTCAACATGAACGATATTGAGTCGATGCAAGTATTGAAGGACGCTGCCTCCGCTTCTATCTACGGTTCCCGTGCTGCCAATGGTGTGATTATCATCACCACTCGCAAGGGAAAGAAGGGCGACAAGGTGAAAATAGATTTCTCTGCCAATGCCACAGCTCAGTTCTACAGCAGCCAGTCGATGATGAAGCTATCGAACTCCGCAGAATATGCGAGGGCGATGGCTCAAGCTGCCATGAACGACGGATTGGACCCTGAGCAGTATGCCAACAACTACGGTCTGACATTGCATGCCGACAAGGGCACAAACATCCAAGCGTATGACCCTGCCACAGGACAGATGCGCGACTTCGTAGTCAACGGTAGATACAATGGTTATCTCAACGACAAGAAGACCATGCGTTACAGTGACACCGACTGGCTGGATAATATCTCGCGCACGGGATTCCTTCAGAGTTATGACCTCTCCCTGAGCAATGCCACTGAGCGCAGCACTTTGTTGATGTCCTTGGGATACAAAAACAATCAGGGTATTCTGAAGCACACGAACTTCGAGAACATCGCTGGACGTGTGAACAGTTCGTTCAAGGTGAACAAGCTGATTACCGTGGGTGAGAACCTGACCATCACCTATACGAACCAAGTGGATTGCGCACCAATGGAAAACGCCCTCAAGATGGCGCCTACATTGCCAGTCTATGAAGAGGACAACACCACTTTCTCCGGTCCTGTTGGCGGTATGAGTGACCGTCAGAACCCTTTGCGCGAACTGAAGCACAACCGTGACAACGCATTGAAAGTATGGCGTATTTTCGGTAATGGCTACATCGACATCAACCCATTGAAGGGTTTGGTGCTCCGTTCGAACTTCGGTATCGACTACGATGCAGCATTCATTCCGTCACTTATACTTGGCATTCCGACGTGGTGAACAACGACACACCTTCCACTACGGTTTCTCAAGCCAACGACATGAAATGGACATGGTCGAACACTGCCACATACAACTTCAACATTGGCGTTGAGCATACTTTCGACCTTCTTGCCGGTATCGAGCTCTACAGTCAGACACGCGACGACTTCAACAGCTATGCCCAGATGTTCGACATTGAGAAATACAAATACATGTGGCCTAATGCAGCAACTGGCACACAACGCGCCAGTGGTATTGAGGAAGGTTATCATCTCGTTTCCTTCTTCGGCAAAGTCAACTACAACTGGAAGGACCTTCTTCTTGCTTCGTTCACGATTCGTCGAGATGGTAGTAGCCGCTTTGGTGAAAACAACCGCTACGGTACTTTCCCTGCATTCACACTGGGTTACCGTCTTTCGCAGCACCTCAACCAAGAATGGCTCGACGACTTGAAGGTTCGCGTTTCTTGGGGACAGACAGGTAACCAGGCCATCTCCAACTATGCACGCTATGGTCTTTATGCCGCTACATACGGTGGTGGTCGTAACGAATCGACCGCTTACGACCTTGCACTCCAAGGTTCGGGTGTGTTCCCTTCAGGTTATCGTGCCACTCAGGCTCAGAACAACAACTTGAAGTGGGAAACCACAGAGCAATGGAACGGTGGTCTCGACTTCACTTTGTTGAACGGTTCCATCTACGGTACATACGATGTGTATGTCAAGAAAGTGAAAGACATGCTTATCAACCCTGCTTACTTAGGTTCGATGGGTGAGGGTGGCGCATCCTGGCTCAATGGTCCAAGTCTGAAGAACTGGGGTATGGAATTCGCCCTTGGCTATCGCCACACCACTGATTATGGCTTCCGTTACAACGTGAACGGTAACCTCGACTTCTACCGCTCGAAAGTGACTTATCTGCCTGAAACAACCACTGGTTCCTACGTACATACATCGAAGGAGAACCTTGTGGAGTCGAAACGCCCATACGGCAGCATCGTAGGTTATGTGGTGGATGGTTTGTTCCAGAATCGTGAAGAGGTGCTGGCAAGCGGACAGGAGAACGCTCGTGTGGGTGGTCTGAAATACGCCGACCTCGATGGCAACGGAGTCATCAACGAGCACGACCAGACATGGATTTTCAACCCAGTGCCAAACTTCTCTTGGGGCTTGAATGTTGAACTAAGTTACAAGGAGTTCGACTTCACCATGTTCTGGCAAGGAGTGGCTGGCCAAGACGTTTACAACAACCAGAAGTTCCAAACCGACTTCTATTCCATCACCGACGCTGGTTCCAACAAGGGTAACCGCATGCTGGGCGCTTGGACCACAGCCAACACGGGAAGCAGCATCCCTGCGTTAACCACCAACAACACTGGCAATGAAGGAAGAGCCTCCACATACTTCGTTGAGAATGGTTCATACGCCAAGTTGCGTCAGATTCAGATTGGCTACAACCTGTCCAGCAAGATACTTGAAAGATTCAAGATGAGTAGCGCACGCTTCTACCTCTCCGGACAGAACCTGCTCACCATCAAGAGCAGCTCACTCACTTGCAGCGACCCTGAGAACCCTAACTGGGCTTATCCTAACACCACCTCCATCTCATTTGGACTTCAATTAGGATTCTGAGAACGCGAAGGATATCGATGATATGAAAAGCCTATCTACGAATTATAAACGAAACATTCATAAAAAACAACGAGATATTATGACAACCAAGATATATAAAAATATTTACGCGCTCTCAGTCCTCTGCCTCTTAAGTGGCGCTTTTGTGTCTTGCAGCGATTTCATCGATGTGGAGCCACAAGGCGTAATCAGCGAGGAACTTGCCATGAGCGAGCCCGACAAGATGGTCACATCAGCCTATGCCAAGTTGGGAGACGACTGGTACACCTATCCGTTCAACCTTTGGCCATACGGCGACCTCACAAGCGACGACTCCTACAAGGGAGGCTCAGGTACCACCGACACTAACTACCACCCATTCGAAGTGTGGTCCACACTGACTGCATCTACTCCTGACCACATGGATGAGATGTGGTACCATTTGTATTGCTCCATCAGCCGTTGCAACCGTGCACTGGTATCCTTGGAGGAACATGGCGACAAACTCGATGAGAAGACCAGAAACATCCGCGAAGGCGAAGTGCGTTTCCTTCGTGCTCATTTCTACTTCAAGCTCATCCAGCTGTGGTACCAAGTGCCATGGGTTGATGAAGAGGTCTATAAGAACCACACTGAGGAGCAGACACCTAACAACGCCTTCACTCACGACGAGCTGATGAGCAAGATGATTGCCGACTTCAAGATTGCCTACGACAAACTGCCTGTTACTCAAAGCGAGGGCGGACGCGCCAACAAGATTGCCGCAGCAGCTTATTTGGCAAAATGCTACCTGACATGGGCATGGGGTGATGGCTATGAGGCAAACACCGGAGTGAGCCACATCAACAACGACTACATGAAAGAAGTGCTCAAATACACCAAGGAAGTCCAGGAATCCAGCTATGGCTACCTCGAGGACTATGGCGATATGTTCTTGCCTGAATACAAGAACTCCAAGGAGAGCATCTTCGCTGTGCAACATTCCAACTACGAGGAAGACAACACACTCTTCGGACGAGCAAACTGGAGCAACATGCTGAATGGATGCTGGGGTATCTGGTCCTGTGGTTGGGACTTCCACAAGCCTTCGCAGAACCTGGTCAATGCCTTCAAGACCAAGGACGGTCTGCCAATGTTCGATGACTACAACAAGCAAACCGCTTACCCTATCAATGGCGTTCCTACCGATCAGAAATGGGACCCACGTCTCTTCCACACCGTTGGCATGCCTACATTCCCTTATAAGTATGAGGCTGAATACACCATGACCAAGGACAACAGCCGCACCCCAAACACCTACGGATACTATGCTTCCCTGAAGGAAGTGCCACGACGCAGCGAGGGTGAGCACTACGACAATCCTTGGCAGGCATTCGGACAGAACGACTATGTCCTTCGCTATACCGACGTGATGCTGATGCGCGCAGAGGCGCTGATCGAGACAGGTTCCTTGGAAGAAGCACGCACCATCATCAACGACATCCGTCAGCGTGCGAAGAACAGCATCGGCAAGCACATCAACTATGCAGCCAACCAGTGCGACATCGCCCTCTATCCTGCTTCCTATTTCTCCACGAAGGAGAAAGCACGCCAGTGCCTGCAGTGGGAGCGTCGTCTGGAAATGGCAATGGAGAACAGCCGATTCTTCGACCTCCGTCGCTGGGGCATTGCTTCCAAGACCCTCAACCAGTACTTCGAAGTGGAGCAGAACTGCGAGTACGACGGACAGACCTATGCTCAATACTACAAAGACGCACACTTCACTCCAGACAAGAATGAATATTTCCCTGTGCCATACATCCAGTTATTCTACGTACCGGGACTTTACACACAGAACAAGAACTATTAATAACAACGCATACTATTATGAATAAGACATCAATCATATTGTTCGTTATGTCCCTGTTCGTTCTGACCGCTTGTCAGGACAAGGACATCGACAGAGACGCCATGGTGCTCGCAGCTCCTGATGCGTCCCAAATCACTGGTTCGCTTACAGGCGACGACTACACATGGACATGGCCATCTCAGACTCATCAGATGCGAGTGACCATCTACCGAAACGGTACGCTGTCCTCCAACGAGACGGTCACAGGCAATTCCTTCACCCACAAGAATGTCCCTACCAATGTGCCATTCGAGTACGTCTTCAAGCTGACCGACGGCACAAACCTTTCGAAAGGCGTACTGAAAAGCTACACCCGCGAGGGAGCCACAAGTATCAGTGGCGTACAGATGCGACAGGTGGATAAGGCAGGCGGCTACGATGCAGTCGTGGAATGGGAAAAGGCAACGGATGCAACAAGTATCAAGTTCACCGCCACCAACGGTTCCAAGACCATCAACGAAACCTTGGCAGGAACTGCCACGCAGTATGTCATCAGCGACGTATCGACAGGCGACACATGGGATGTCACCCTCGTTGCCTCCAACGACAAGGGCACTGCCCTTCCTACCCGTTCCTCACTTCGCATCGGAAAGACTGCTATCGGTTTCCTGAGCATCTATGCCACTCCTGAAGAACTGATTGCCAACGGCGACGACGACGAGGCATCGGCATGGTTGTGGTTGCACGAAAACTACCCTACTGCTGCGTATGTCTATTTCGGAAACGTGAAGACGGAAGCCGACGTGGAACCTTATCGAGTGCTCTTCTGGCTGCGCGACCTCGAGAATGTGGGTGAAGACCAGATATGGTCCGTGCCTGAAGTGGTGGAGGCAGCAACACCAGTCATTCGCCAATGGTACAAGAAAGGCGGAAGCTTGCTGCTCTGGAGCCATGCCACCACCTACATCGGTCATCTCGGACGCATCAACCTCGACGACATGAAGGCTAACGACCATGTCATCGGAGCTGGAGCAGGCGGTTACAACCCTGACACATGGAGAATGGCTGTTCAGCTGAATCCAGGTTCACGCTTCTCCAAGGACCATTCGAACCATCCTATCTACAAGGGCTTGGAGGTGGAATCCAACGACCGCACCAAACTCATTGCCTTCAAGGGAGCTGGTTGGACGGAGGACCACAACTGTTTGTTCTTCAACCTTCCTTCGCTCTGGACTGGAATCGGCAATCAGGAAGAGGCTTGCTACACCCAGGTGACACAGACCTTCGGTATCTATCCGCTTGGAACATGGGATTCACAGATTGACTGGGTGTCGCAGTTGAATGTATGGGAGGCACAACAGGGCAACACCGATTTCCAAGGAACGGTACTCTGTATCGGTAATGGTGGCTGTGAGTTCTCCATGAAGAACCCTGACGGCACCCCTGACAAGAGTGCGCATCCTAAGAACAACCCTTATCAGGACAATGTGCTTACTTTGGCAAAGAACAGCTTGGAATATCTGAAGACAAGATAAAGGTAGGTTCTAAAAACATATCACTGATATGAAGAGAAAATCATGTTTCTTAACAAAAGCATTGGTGGCCGCATTCTGTGCGGCTGCCTTTGCCGCCTGTTCAAAAGACGACTACAAGCAGGACCACAATCCCCTGATTGATGACCCTCAAACAGAGGAACCCCAAAAACCAACTGAGCAAACAGGACGCAATGAGAAATATCGTCCCCAGATACATTTCACCCCAGCTAAGAACTGGATGAACGACCCTAACGGAATGGTGTATGCGGATGGCACATGGCATCTGTTCTATCAGTACAACCCTCAGGGCAACGGATGGGGCAATATGTCGTGGGGACATGCCACTTCCACCGACCTCATCCATTGGACAGAGCAGGCTGTGGCGCTCACTCGTGATGAATTAGGCGACATCTTCTCGGGTTCGGCTGTCATCGACAAGCAGAACACCGCTGGCTTCGGCGAGAACGCCATGGTTGCCCTCTATACCTCGGCAGGGGAAGGTAAACAGCAACAGTCGCTTGCCTACTCCACCGACGGAGGCAAGAACTTCACCCGCTACGGTGGCAACCCTGTGATCAAGAACGACGACGACAACCTGCGCGACCCAAAGGTGTTCTGGCACGAGGGAAGCAAGAAATGGATCATGGCATTGGCGAAAGGCTGGAAAATGGGAATTGACTTCTATGGCTCTTCCGACCTGAAGACATGGAATTATCTCAGCACCTTCATCACCGACCTCTACGGACGCCCAAGTCTGCAATGGGAATGTCCCGACCTCATCCAGATGGGCGACAAGTGGGTGCTGATAGTCAGTGTGAACCCAGGAGGTCCTATATCAGGTTCTGGCACGATGTATTTCGTGGGTAACTTCGATGGAACCACCTTCACCGCTGAACAACGCCAATACCCCGTTTGGCTCGATTATGGCATGGACAACTATGCTGGTGTGACATGGAGCAACGCAGGAGACCGTCGGATTTTGATAGGCTGGATGAACAACTGGAACTATGCTGGCGATGTGCCTTGCTCGCCTTGGCGTTCTGCCATGACGCTGCCACGCGAACTGAAGCTGGTGGAATATAATGGTCAAACACTGCTGGCAAACACCGTGGTGAGCGAGATTGACAAGATTGCAGGAAAATGGAATGATGCTGGCGAGAAACTCGAAGTGACCGCTGCCTATCAATTGCGTCTGACCCTCAACCTCGACAAGAACTCTACCATTACCCTGAGCAATGAGCAAGGCGAGAAATACGTCATCGACATCAACGCCAACGCAAGAACCGTTGCTGCCCATCGCAATGCTTCCACTGGAGAGAGTAAGTTCAATGGCAATTTCTCATTACCTTCTATCAATGCTCCGCTGAACGTGGAAGGCAATACGGTGACGCTCGACTTGTTTGTTGACCAGTCCTCTGTTGAGATGTTCAATCAGGAGGGAACCATGTCAATGACCAACCTGGTGTTCCCACAATCCATTTACAATCATCTTTCTGTCACGGGTGCTGAGTTCAAGGCACAAGTACGAACATTAGAAACGATTTGGAAATAAACGAATCAATTAAATCTAACAATATAATGGAAAATCAGAAAAGATATGTAGTAGGACTTGGTGAAGTCCTCTGGGATGTACTTCCCGAAGGTAAGAAATTAGGTGGTGCACCTGCCAATTTCGCCTACCACGCAGGCCAGTTCCTTGGCAACAATAACACCATCGCCATCAGTGCGCTGGGTGAGGACCGTCTGGCTGATGAAACAATCGAAGCACTCCGTGAGCACGGTCTTAACGACTTGCTGCCTCGTGTACCGTATCCAACAGGTACCGTGCAGGTGACACTCGATGAGCAGGGCATACCTACCTACGACATCAAGGAGAACGTGGCATGGGACAACATCCCTTTCGACAGCGACATTCAGCAGATTGCCCGCAACTGCCGTGCCGTATGTTTTGGTTCATTGGCACAACGCAACGTGGTCAGCCGTGAGACCATCCACAAGTTCCTCGACGCCACACCAGACGATTGCTTGAAGATCTTCGACATCAACCTGCGCCAGCAGTTCTATACGAAGGAAATCATCAAGGAGTCGATACAGCGATGCAACATCCTGAAAATCAATGACGAGGAATTGGTATTGATTGGTCGCATGTTCGGCTATCCTGGTCTCGACATCGAGAACAAGTGCTGGCTCATCTTGGGCAAGTACAACCTCGACATGTTAGTGCTGACATGTGGTACCAACGGCAGTTATGTATTCACTCCAGGTCAGATGTCGTTCCAGCCTACACCTAAGGTGGAGGTGGCAGACACCGTCGGCGCTGGTGACTCTTTCACGGGTTCGTTCTGTGCCGCTATCCTTAATGGCAAACCTGTTGCCGAAGCTCATAAGAAAGCTGTGGCTGTCTCTGCTTTTGTCTGCACGCAGAACGGTGCCATGCCGATACTCCCACCAGAACTCTTGGATTGAACACAGGAACTCATATCCTTGTAAAATTAAACAATGCCAAGCCGCGAGAGAACGATCTCACGACTTGGCATTTTTTGGTTCTATCATAGCTTAAGTTCTCAAACTCGTTATTCAAACCAGCTATCGCGGTCAAGGTTGCGATAACTGATGGCTTCAGCAATATGATAAGGTTTGATAGATTCGGAACCTTCAAGGTCAGCGATGGTGCGGGAAACACGGAGGATTCGATCGTAGGCACGAGCGGAAAGGTTGAGTTGGTGCATGGCAGTGCGAAGACGGGTGAGGGAAGCATCATCGAGGACGACGTACTTCTGAAGCAAAGCACTCGTCATTTGAGCATTGCAATGAATACCCTTATGGGATTTGTAACGAGCCTCCTGAATCTTCCGTGCCTTAATCACTCGCTCACGAATCTTAGCACTACTCTCCCCCGCAGGAGCCACCGACATCTCTTCTATAGAAAGTGATTGTACTTCCACTTGCAGGTCGATGCGGTCCAGCAATGGACCTGAAATTCTATTTAAATATCGCTGAATCTGTGTAGGTGTGCAAACACAAGTATGGGTAGGATGATTGTGGTAACCACAAGGACATGGGTTCATGCTTGCAACCAAGGTAAAGCTGCAAGGAAGAGTATAGGTGTATTTTGCCCTACTGATGGTGATTTCACGGTCTTCAAGGGGTTGACGAAGCGTTTCAAGTACGCTACGAGAAAACTCGGGAAACTCGTCAAGAAAAAGCACACCGTTATGTGCCAAACATATCTCTCCTGGCATGAAATTAGAGCCGCCTCCAACCAAAGCGACATCAGAAACTGTATGATGAGGCGCTCGGAACGGACGCTGACTGATGAGCGTGGAATCACGATGAAGCTTTCCCGCTATGCTGTGAATCTGTGTCGTTTCGAGGGATTCCTGAAGAGAGAGCGGTGGTAGGATACTGGGCAGACGCTTTGCCATCATCGACTTGCCACATCCAGGACTGCCGATAAGAATGATATTGTGCCCACCAGCAGCTGCCACTTCAAATGCCCTTTTCACATTTTCCTGTCCTTTCACTTCAGAAAAGTCGAAATCGAATTCTTGCTGCGAAGCATAGAATTCCTCCCTCGTGTTCACTTCCGTAGGTATGAATAAGGAGTGTCCTTGTAGGAGTGCAATGACATCTTGCAAGTGCTTTACTCCATACACCTTGAGATTGTTGACAACAGCTGCCTCTCGTGCATTCTCCTCTGGCACAATGAGTGCCTCATACTTCAATTCACGTGCCTTGATGGCAATGGGAAGCGCACCTTTCACGGGCAAAACTTGTCCGCCCAATCCCAATTCTCCCACGAACATGTATCGTTGCAAATCGATGTTGTCGGCATGCAGATGTCCAAGACTCAGCAAAAAAGCAATGGCAATGGGGAGGTCGAAACCAGAGCCTTCTTTGCGCACATCAGCAGGCGAAAGGTTCACCACCGTGGTACGCATCTGATATTGATAGCCATTTTCTCGCACAGCAGCCTGAACACGCTCACTACTTTCCTTCACAGCACTATCGGGAAGTCCGACAATCGTGAATCGAGAACCTCCTTCGGGTGCTTCGAGTGAATTAACTTCAATCGTTACGGGGAAAGCATTGAGTCCATTGAGGGCTGCGGATTGGATGGTGGCTAACATGGTGATAGAGGTTATAGGCACTAAGTGCCAGTTTCAAATTGGCAAAGCCAAGTTTCAGGTTTCAAGTTTCAAGTTTCAGGATAACGTGAAGTGTGAAGCGTGGAGTGTGAAGCGATGCCATCTGGATGGCATTTTTCACTTTTCACCTTTCACTATTCACTTTTTATTTGCAATATTTATCAACGTCCTTTTGCATTTGATCATCGGTGAAGCCACGGGCGATGATTTTTGCATTCTTATCAGCAAGCACGTAGGCAGGAAGTTTCCTCACACCTAATTTCGAGACAGGTGGAGAATCAAAAGCCAGCCCATCGCAGACATGATTGATGACTGCCGAGTCTTCATTGAGAAAACCTTCCCACTTATAGATTTCGGTATCAAGACTGACGGAAATAACCTGCAAATCCCCACGTGCAGGGGAATCATAACGATTCTCCTTACGGGCAATGCTGCGCAAACGGCTGCTAAACTGCCATTGATTAGGTATCCAACTTGCCCAAAAGGCAACGAGGGTGAATGGCTTCTGTGGTTTGTTCAGTTCTATCTTCTTGCCTTGTTTGGTATTCAAGGTGATGGCAGGAAGTTTGGTACCCACACGTCCTTGAGAAACAGTCTTGAGGCTACCCTCAGCCTCCAACAAGTCATGGTTGCCAGGCTGCACGGTTCGGAGTTCCTTGAGGATGCTACGGATTTCAGCCTCTTCCACCTTTTCGTTCTGAAGAAAATAGCGCTGGAAAAGATAAACCGCAACGGGAGACTCCTTGTGGGAAAGAATGAATTCACGTGCTAAATCCTGCACCTTGTCATCATTCTCCTTAGTGATACCGTTGCGAAACTCATTCAGCAATTTGTTTTCATCAGTACCCTTCACACTATAGTTGCTCAAATTGCTGGCAGCCGCCTCATATTCAATCGCCGATGCAGGCGACACAAAGATGACGTGCTCGGCACCATTCGGATAAACCAAAACGAAAGGACTGGTACGGTCGCACTGACTGTTATAGGTGAATTTACCATCCTTCACCTGAATGGTGTCGAAACGAGCGTTATACTGATCGAGATTGTAAATGTATAGCTCGCCACCCTGCAAGCCTTTCAGTTTGCCTTCAATACGAAACGCATTCTCGCGAGGACCACAAGAAGTGAAAAAAAGAAGGAGAAAAAATAAAAAAGACCCTCCCCCTACCCTTCCTGTGAGGGAGGGAGTGGTTACTCTACTCAATAAGTTTGCCAATAATTTATGTTTCATATCTCCTTCATTTTTTCATCAAGAGAATCCCCCACTCATTGCTTGGGTATCCACTCCCTCCCTCACAGGGAGGGTATGGGGTGGATCCTTCTTTAATTATTTCAGCAGTGCAGAAATAAGGCTCTTGTAGTTCGAGAACTCAAGGTCGCTGAGTGCATGGCGAGCAAAAGATGGGTCCACCTTTGCCACGTCAGCCAAACTCTTCGTGATGAGCGCTTCATCGTTCATACGAGCACCGAGCAATGCACGAAGATAGTTGGTCGTTGCATCTGCATTCTGGATGGCAGCAGAAGTCTTCTTTGCCAATGCATAATCCTGTGAAAGAATCTGCGAAAGGAGTGTGCTGTTGGTAGGAATCTTCTCGAGCAAAAGAGAAGCATTGCTATACTTGCCCTGAGCAATGTAGAGGTTACCAAGAGCCTCGTTGATGTTGTTAGCACCAGTGCCCTTAGCCAAATAAACCTCAGCATCTTTCACATTGCCTGCTTCGAGCGCCATCAAACCCAAGTTGACGTTAGCCTCAGGTGCTGAAGAATTGTGAGCAAGCGACTGACGGAGGAAGTTCTGTGCAGCATCGTTATCACCCTTCTGCATAGCCAGTGCAGCAAGGTTGTTGTATGCACGATAGTCGTTTGGATAGATGTCAATGGTCTTCTTCAGCATAGCCTCACGCTGTGTGTCGTTATCTGCCAAAAGTTGGGAAGCATAAAGCAATTCCTCCACCGAAAGCTGAGTAGCATCCGACTGATAAACATTCATAATCTGTTCATCGCTACGACCAATCACATCATAGTTGATGGTCATACGAGCACGACGCAATTCAGGAAGCACGGCAGTAGCAAGTTCGGTGTAAACCGTAGCCACATTGCGAATTTCACGCTCGCGCTGTTCTGGGTCCTGATACATGGAAAGCACACGAAGGATGAGGTCCTTGTCCTGCAAGTTTGACTGGCTCACAAGTTCCTGGAATCCTTCCCAGTCCTCAGCCGTGTATTTCATATCCACGTTCGTGTCGAGCTTTGTCTTCTTTAACTGCTCCTTCACATATGACTCAGACACATTTCCACGACGCTCAGCCAAACGCTCATTGAAGTTGTAGCCACCATCTGGTGAAGCATACGCGCTGACATCCACATTGTTGAGCACGAGACTCTGCTCATCGCTCTTGATGTTACGAAGCGTGTTGATGAAGTCCTTGATATTCGAACTGTTCAACTCACTTCCGCGCAGATTTGCCTGACCAATCAAGAACTTGATAGTAGCAGCCTGCTTCTGCGAGATGACACGCTGGAAGTTGTCGGGAGCAATAGCCTTGTTAGCATCTGCCACTGTGCGGTGAACAAGTGCAGCCGTGCAGTTCGTGCCATAACCAATCTTCACATCAGGAATCTTGATGTTTTTGTTTCCTTTCTTGGCGTTGAAAGTCATATAGAGGTCACTAGCAGACATAGCCTCTTGGAATGGGAACACTGTGCGAAGAGTAGCATGTCCACCATTCTTATAGCTGATAATCTGATTGTTAGCTTCCACCTTTTCGCCTTGTAATGTGGCAGAAGAGCCAACAGCTTCACCTCCTTCCCAACGAAGAACAGGAGTGCAAGTCACGATAGCCTTCTTCTTCATCACCTTGGCAGGGATGTTGGCACTAATCGTTGCAGG
>Ga0247609_10002938_pt1 | contig 17581 bp, 18 predicted proteins | sample 172DNAGHGlowgp2_FD_193487 | JGI IMG/M metagenome (GOLD analysis project Ga0247609, IMG submission 193487) | Sheep rumen microbial communities from Palmerston North, Manawatu-Wanganui, New Zealand - 1728 DNA GHGlow gp2 | ecosystem: Host-associated > Mammals > Digestive system > Stomach > Rumen ...
ATGATATGCGTTCCATAACGGCGTCAAAATAGTTTTGATAGTATCACCAAAAACTTTGCCTTCTTTATCAACACCAACTGGTTCGGCCTTCATAAAATTACTGCCCAAGATAAATAAACGGATTGCATCTGCGCCGTATGTTTCTAATTGTTCTGTTGGATCAACAAAGTTATGTAATGATTTAGAAAACTTGTGTTTGTTTTCATCAACAATCATACCGTTTGCCGATACAACGCGGAACGCAGGTTTGTCAAATAACGCGACCGCCATAACCATCAAAGCATAGAACCAACCACGTGTTTGGTCTTGACCTTCGATAATATAATCAGCCGGGAAAGTTTTTTCAAATACATCTTGGTTTTCAAATGGGTAATGTAATGACGCAAATGGCATAGACCCAGATTCCACCCAACAATCCAAAACATCGGTTATGCGTTTCCAACCGTCGCGTTCCAACGCGTCTAATGTTGGACGATGCAAATCATTTATTTGAACACCAAAGAATTCTTCCAGTTCGGCAATTGAACCAAATATTTTGTATTCGCCGTCGCGTTCCCAAATTGGCAATGGCACACCCCAGAAACGATTGCGTGAAATACCCCATGGACGCGCATTTTCAATCCATGAAAGGAAACGATTTCCTGCCGATGTCCATGTTGTATCTTTTTTAGTTATCTCAACCAATCTGTCGCGAATTTTTGGCACATCGATATACCAAGAATCTGTTGCACGATAAATCAGTTTTTCGTGACTGCGCGGACCAAATGGATAACTGTGTTTGTGTTGTGATTTTTGAACCAAACGACCATTTTCGCGCAACCAATCGATAATTTTTGGATTTGCGACGAAAATATTTTCGCCCGCCCACTCTGTGACCGTCGAATCAAAATTACCATAATCATCAACATTTAAAATCACAGGAAATTGTGGGTCGATTGCCTTGGCAACAAAATAGTCGTCTTCACCATACGCCGGTGCAATATGCACGATACCGGTTCCGTCACTGTCACTGACATAATCGCCAGAAATGATTGTGTATAAACCATGACCGTCTTGTGTCAAATCTGTATAGTATGGGAATATTGGTTTATAATGTAATCCAACCAATTCAGCCCCCATAACAGTTCCTAAATTTTGGGAATTTGCAAAAATCTTTTCATATGCTTTAACGCGACTTTCTGCCAAGATATACACATGCCCGTCATCGTGTTTCATACGAACATAGCGCATATTGTTATTTACCGCCAACGCAGAATTTGCTGGCAATGTCCATGGTGTTGTTGTCCATGCAATTGCGCGGTCACCATTTTCTAATTCGAACCATACCGTCACAGTATCATCAACAATGTCTTGATATTCGCTTGATGCTTCACTGTTAGATAATACGGTACCCAATTTCCAATCGTATGGATTAACTTTGAAATCTTTATATAATAAACCTTTGTCGTATAATTGTTTTAAACCCCAAATCACAGATTCCATAAAGTTTCTGTCCATGGTGCGATAACCAAGTGTGTCACCACCATCAACCCAACGACCAATGCGTTCAAAATATCTCAACCACTCGTTTGAAAAAGTCATAACATCATTGCGACATAAATCACAGAATACTTTAATACCATCGGTTGCAACGATATCTTTGGCATTACGTCCTTGTTTTTTTTCAACAGAATTTTCTGCGGGTAATCCATGACAATCCCAACCCAATGCGCGTTCTACATATTCACCACGCATGGTGTGATAACGACAAACCATATCTTTGACAGCCGATACCCCCAAATGCCCCCAGTGTGGCAAACCATTGGCAAAAGGTGGCCCATCATAGAAAGAAAACGGGTGTCCTTGTTTTGTTTTATTTAAAGATTTATGGAAAGTATCATCGTCCCGCCAGAATTCCATGATTTTGTGTTCCAACGCGGTAAAGTCTGCTTTTGGTTCTGTTTTTGGGTATGCCATTGTTTTTTTACCTTTTTCTGTATATTAAAAAAAGCGCTTACGCGCCCCAGCCACCGCCAAAGCGCAGTGCTGTTTATTTAATAATAATTATTTGTTTTTTGTTCATAACCAGAATACTAGTATATGTTTTTGATTTTTTCCAGTTTTTTTTTATAAAAAATTGACATGTAATAAAAAAATGCTATTTTTATGTAAAACCGGATAATTAGATATGAATAAAGATAGAGAATTACAAAAATTAAAGATTAAAAATTTTGCGTTGATTTGTGGTGGAACGGCGGCTGGTGCGACATTGGCATTTATGTTGTGTTGGACTGTTCCAATTGTGTGTTTGTTTTCTGCAAAAAAAACATTTTGTTCTGCCCAAAAAGATATAGATAAAAAAACATATTGGGACAGATATGCCAAGGATTATAATGAAAAAATCACCGATTTATCCCAAATACCATTTTTGACATATCAGGCGTGTAAATCGCGCGCCGATGCCAGATTAAATGAATATAAAACCAAACAAAGAAGTTAAAAAAATGCCGGCAAATGCCGGTTTTTTTTTATATAAAACAAATCTTTCTGTTTAGGTGGCTTATCCCACATAGCGTTAAAGACGCGAAGTGTGGTGCCGGAAACAGGATTCGAACCTGCGACCCCCTCATTACGAATGAGATGCTCTACCAACTGAGCTATTCCGGCTTTGCTTGGCCTAGTATAACCCAAACAATATCACTTTTCAAGCCCTGAAATGCATTTTATCCATATCTTGCAAAATGATAAGGCAAGTTATGTTAATTGTGAAAAACAGGCTATTTTTATATTAAATTTTGGATATTCTAAAAAAAATTGTCCCATACCACATCCACCCCCACAGATGAAGAGTTAGGTTCGTTATGCCATAAAAAAAGAATGCTTTTTTTAGGGACAATTGTGGGACAAATTTTTTCAAAAATCACAATAAATTACAAAAAAAATTCAAAATACCAATCCAGCGCAATCCGCAAATTTATTATTGTTTTTTATTCTTGCTTGTTGAAATTTGTATGCCCAAACTCATTCGTAATGAGGGGGTCGCAAGTTCAAGTCTTGTTTCCGGCACCATGAATAATTGTTAGCCCACACAGAAAAGTGTGGGTTTAAAAATGTCATTCAAAATCAGTGGTATTATTAACCCATTCTACGGTTCGTTTTTTTCCGTAAAAAACCTCCAAAGCTTTAACGTGTGCCTCTGTTATCAATGATTTCAAAGCCAAAATATCAAATATTACAGAACTGATTAAGATTGCTAATCCTGTGTAATACTGTGGCCAATTATATATAGGTCCCCAACCATTATTAATCAAAGCCATATTGGTTTTTACGGCGGTTGTCATAAGAAAAGAACCTAAGGCAGCGATACATATTGCAATTATAAACCATATCCACCAAGGGATATAAGGTTGAATGTTTGTATTGTTTTTTGCCATTTTTTATTCCTTTTTGTTTTTTAATGGTTGTTCTGTTTCTTTTTTTATTTTATTAACAATTTCTGAATCACATATGCATTCTAAGTCAATGTTTCTGCTAATCTTAAAAGTTGGACCTGTATCCTTTCTTGCTGCATATACACGTTTCTTTTCTTCTGTATTCCACATTTTAGTATAATAAGATATTACATCTTGACAGCTGTGTTCTCCATATATAGCTATTTTTTCTATTCCTGTTTCTTCATCAGTACGAACACTCCAACCATCATTTAATGCAACATAACCTGTAGGAGGAAGCATAGCCCAAATAACAAAATTAACCATACATTCCTTTTCTCCTGGTAAAATATCAAACCATTCTGTTTTGAATTCTGGTTCTAAGGTTTTATTTTTTTTGTATAAAGAAACACAACCTGTTAAAAGTACAGTGATCAAACTATATAAAATATATTTATTCATAGTATTTTCCTTTATTGAGATTTACATTTAAAAACGGCTTCGTGCATTTTATTCATAACACTTAAAGTTATGTCTTGTTTGCGTGGAGTATTAACCATCCATCCGTAACCAGGGAATACCAAGCCAACCTTTAAAAGTTCTGTACGTTCTTCATAAGATAGAGAGCCTATATATTTTTTAACCACACAATCGCAATTAACATTTGTGAATAATCCGTATGTAGTTTCGCACGATATTACTAAATTAGCCAACTTTGCTCTATATTCCATCTCTTTAATATCTTTCCAACACATTGGTTTAAAATTATATTTTTTAGATTTGTTTTGTACTTTGTCCAAGTAGTCATGTTTGCATTGAAATTTTCCAACGCGTCTCATAAATCTTGCATCTTGTTTTATTTGTATTTTAGATTTATCGGTTAAACAAAAATCGGTTGAAAGCCTACAAAAAGCATTAATTTTATGTTGGTTATCTAAAAAATCATTCGTAAAACTGGGCATATGGCTCAGGTTGCATAAACAATTATCATAATGCCATTTGCGAAATGTTGTTTCGTCCGGTTCACAACCACACATCATAATCGCACCAGCCAATAAAAGTAAAAATTTTTTCATTGTGTTTGCCTCTTTTTTAACAAAAAACCACCAAAAAACTCAGGTGGTTGGAGGCTCAAACTATAATACAGCATAGTGTGCTTATTTTGCCAGGATTCTGGCATTATTCACAACCCTCCAACCACAATCAGTTGGAGGTTTTTAACGTTCCCGCGAACGCTGTATTTATGGGTTTGAGACCCCAGTATGATAATACATCACACTATAGGAATATAGTATCATAAAAATTGATAAAAATAAAAGGTTTTATTTTGTTGATTTAATCTTTCTTAACACAACCATAACGCCGGCCGGGGTCATGCCCGGTATGCGTGATAATGCCGCAATATTTTCAGGTCGCGTGCGATTTAATTTTTCAATCAATTCGTTGGTCAGTCCCGGCAACCCAGAATAATCCATGTGTGCTGGGATTTTCAAATTTATATCGCGTTTCACAGATTCTATTTCGCGTTCATTTCTTGCGATATACCCCGCATACATTTTATCGTTTTCATCAATTTCGTTTTTGCGTAAATTATATAATTTCTCAAAATCATCATTTGATATTAAATTCAATTCAACACCAATTTTTCCCAACCGTTTGATTGCGTTATCTGCGCGCAATAATAATCTGTATTCGGCGCGTGAAGAAAACATACGATATGGTTCATCAACCCCCAATGTTGTGATGTCGTCAATCAAAACACCAATCATAGAATTTATGCGTGTCAATTCTAAAAATCCCAGATTCAATGCGTATGCGGCGGCATTTGCACCGGCGACGATTCCTTGGGCGGCGGCTTCTTCGTATCCAGATGTTCCGTTTATTTGACCCGCAAAGAAAAGTCCCACAATATCTTTGGATTCCAATGTGTTTTTTAATTTTCGCGCATCAATCGCGTCATATTCAATCGCATATCCATACCGCGCAATGCGTGCGGTTTCCAGGCCTGGAATTGTTCGAATCCATTTATCTTGGATATCGGCGCCAAACGAAGTTGAAATACCATTTGGATAAATTAAATCACTATTTAAACCTTCGGGTTCTAAAAAAACATGATGCGATGTATGTTCTGGAAAACGCATAACTTTATCTTCCAAACTGGGACAATATCTGGGGCCAGTCCCAACAATATCACCGTTATACATTGGGGCAAATTTTATATTGTCGCGAATAATTTGATGTGTTTCACCGGTGGTATGTGTAATAAAACATTTTTCGTTATAATTGTTATTTTCATCGCCGAACATAAACCAATCATGCGGCGCGTCACCAGGTTGTTCTTCCAGACCCGAAAAATTAATAGAATCACGATAAATACGCGCCGGTGTTCCAGTTTTTAATCGCATTAAATCAAACCCATTTTCACGCAACACAGATGAAATACCAGAATCATTTTCTTGGTATTCGCCATTGTCCATCAATCTGCCTGACGGAATTTTTTCGCCACCGCGCGTGACCAGTCCGCCTAAAAAAGTTCCTGTGGTTAAAATAATCGCATGCGCGCTATACGCATTATTTACGGTCTTTTTTTGTAAATCTAATGATGTGACCTTATCAAATAAAATTGTTAAATTTTTTGTGTTTTTTAAAATACGCATAACAGATTTATGATATAAATCGCGGTCAATTTGTGCACGGAGCGCCTGCGTTGCCGCCCCATGTGATGCGTTTAATGTTCTAAAATGAATTCCGGCATTGTCCGCCGCATGTGGCATAACACCACCAAATGCAGCAATTTCTGCAACCATTTGTGATTTGCCCGGGCCGCCAATCGACGGATTGCAAGACATTGCGCCAATATCGCTTTCACGCATTGTTATCAGTAAGGTTTTTGCACCGCGCCGCGCTGCAGCACCTGCGGCCTCAACCCCGGCATGTCCCCCACCAATAACAATCACATCGAATTTAGTCACTTCGTTCCTTTTTAATTTTCAAAGTTCAGAGTTCAAAGTTCAAATGATGCCGTCCGCCCATGGCGGACACATAAATTGCACTTTGGTATTTGCACTTTGAACTTTATCTAAAATCTCCCCATACCACCATTTACATGAATTGTTTGGCCGTTGATATATGATGCTTCGTCACTTGCCAAAAATACACATGTGGCCGCAATATCATCAGGTTTTCCAAAACGACAGGCTGGGATTTGTTCCAGATATTTTTTCTTTAATTCGTCACTCAAAACATCAGTCATCGGTGTTTCGATAAATCCAGGTGCGATGGCGTTTGCGGTAATTCCGCGTGATGCGACCTCTGCGGCGATTGATTTTGTCATTGCAATCAATGCGCCTTTTGATGCCGCGTAATTCGCCTGACCGGCACCGCCAACCACACCAACAATAGATGCCATATTTATAATACGGCCCCATTTTTGTTTCATCATTGGCAATATGCACGCACGACACGTTTTAAATGCCGCACGCAAATTAGTATTTATAACATTATCAAATTGTTCGTCGGTCATACGCATCAACAAAGTGTCTGCGGTAATACCGGCATTGTTAATCAATACATCAATGCGTCCGCATTTTTCAATTGTTGCCATAACCAATTCCACTGCGGCACCATCGGTTGCCAAATCCGCAGGGATTTTAATATATTCGTCATTAAATTCTTGTTCTAATTTTGCCACATTGCGTCCAGATACAACAACTGTCGCACCCGCGTTTTTCATATGTTTTGCGATTGCGCCACCAATGCCACCGGTTGCGCCAGTTATCAAAACAACTTTATCTTTTAATTCGAACATCAAGTTTTCTCCATTTTTTATCGTTGGCGCATTGCCAAGTGTTTTTTTATTTCTTTAATACGTGCTTTGCGCATTTCTTCAACATTTTGTGGAGCAATATAACCAATAAATTTGCCAGACACATCAAGCAGTTTAACTGTCACACTCTGTAAATTCGCCAGGTATTGTGCTTTTTTCTTGGCGTCATCTAATGTTTGTTTTGCGCCAATTGTTAATTGTAAAGCTTTCATCTTTTGTACAGCATCAACGTCCGGAAACAATTCAATAGCATCGTTTGTTTTAATTGATTCAGTTTTGCTTTCAATTGGTTTTGCATCAACTGGCTTTACAGTTGGTGTTTTTACCGGTTCTTGCTTTTTTTGTTGCGGTTGGGTTGTATTGTGTTTTGTTTCACCCCATGTCATAGTGTGTGCAACAATCGCGTCAATTTCTGTTTTAGACATAGTATTATTTATATTTACAGGGTTTGATACAATTTGAGATACGGTAAAATTAACAAAAGGATACTTTTTTAAAAAAGTATTGATTGTCAAAACAATATCTTTGATTTCGGCCTTTTTTTTAAATACTAATTCAATGCCGATTTGTTTATTAAATCTAATCTTGCGATATTTTCCCATGTATTTATTCACAAAATCATAATATCGTTTCCATTCAGGTGTTTCTTTTTTGAGTTTGTTTGTTTGCTTGTTTGCCAACAACAGTTTTTCTTTTCCGTTTTTATCTACAAACAAAATATCACGCTGAAAATTTTTTAATGCTTCCTTTAAAATAAATTTTGTAATGGAACTGTTGTTAAAATCATCTTCAAACGAAATATCCAAAACAAATCTGGTGTCATTTGGTACCACCAGTTGTCCAGCAACCATATCACCCACTTTAACAGAATATATTTTATCTGTGGTGCTGTATCCATCTGATGAAACAATTTCTTGAAATGAAATATTAAAAATTTTTTTACCAGCCATAAATTAAACCTCTAATTTTTGAACATTTATTTTATCAGTTGTGCGTGAAATTAAACCAGACAGGACATTTCCTGGGCCTATTTCTGTGGCGGAATTTATTCCCAAATTAACCATTTCCAACACAGATTCGCGCCACCGCACAGTATTGGTCATTTGATAAATTAACGCATCGCGGATTTCGTCAGGGTTTGAAATAACATTTGCAGTTTTGTTTGAAATCCATTTTGCGTTTGGTGTTGAAATTTTGACATTTTCGAAAACTTTGCGCATTTCATCGGCCGCAGGTGCCTGAACACGACAATGCACCGGTGCCGACAAAGCCAAAGGCATAACCCTGCGTGCGCCGGCATCTTTTAATTTTTCACTTGCTGCCTCGACTGATTCTTTTAATCCAGAAATTACGACCTGGCCTGGACAATTATCATTTGCCATGTCGCAATCGGTTGATTCACAAATCTCACGAACGATATCAGCATCTAAACCCAACACAACCGATGTTAAACCGCGTCCAACCGGCACCGCAGTCTGCATTGCGTTCCCGCGTGCGCGCAACAGGCGTGCTGTATCCGCCAACGATATCGCACCTGCCACCGTCAGCGCAGTGTATTCGCCCAAACTGTGTCCTGCAACAAAATCAGGTAATGACAACCCAGATGCGCGATACATTGCGACAGATGTCGCCATAATTGCCGGTTGCACATTGCGTGTTAATGTCAAATCTTCCATTGGACCATTAAAAATTATATTTGATAAATTTTCGCCCAAGGCCTCATCAACCTCGTCAAAAACGGCGCGTGCCGCGGTATTATTTTTATACAGTTCCGCACCCATACCAACGATTTGCGCACCTTGACCTGGAAAAATAAATATCGACGACATTTTTTTACCTTATTTCTTCTTTGGTTTTTGCCAATATTGCAAACAGTTCTTGTGGGAATTTTCCAACCACTGGCCAAATTTGTTTTTCTAATTTTCTATCCACGATAATATCTTTTTTGGTCAACGGACGTGCCATTAACGGTCTTTCGTTTAAAGGCCTGTCAGGCAAGAAAGAACCATTATATTCATACGGACCATTATACAAGATTGGTTGTGTGATATCAAATTTTGCCATGTTTTTGAAATGCACATCTTGACATTCTCGCGCACCATTACGAGAGTTTTGCAATAAATATTGTTGCAAATCGGCAAAGTAAGGAACTTTATCGGCAACAATAAATTTAAAACTATCTGTTGTTATATCTTGACCATTGTTATTTTTTAAAACACCGACGTTTTGTGCCCAAATATATACATTCCGTTTTAAATTAAAAGCACACGGAACCAGATCCAACAGGTGAATACTTCTTAAATGTGACTGTAAAGCCTCCATTGGTGTAGCATCAGTCGACCCAGTCCAAAAAACTTCGCTACGTTTAAGTTCTGCAGGTTCGACCATTTCAAGAACAAAATTCACATGTGGTTCAATTTTCATTTAATATCCTTTTAATTTGACTAAATTCAATCAAATTATAGAAAATATATACGAAAAATCAAATAAATATGCTATAATAATCATAAGAATAAAGGAGATATCATGGCACATAAAAAAGCATACAGCCTTCCTCAACTAGGTCGTTTGTATAGCAACGCTACGCGTAAAGTTGCTTCCAAAGTATCAGAAGATACAGTAAAAAAGGTAAAAAAAACGAAAACGGACAAAAGTCGTTAAATAAATTATTTACGCAAAGAAAATTCACAGCCGCAATATTTTTGACGATAAAAATCAGTTGCACGATTGATTTGAACGCGCAAATCTTCGTCCCACTTGATTGGTATGTATTGAATTTCGCCACACGATTTTTCTGCCGCGGAATCTACTTGGTTTTGGTCTTTGAAACGTGACACACCAAACACAGACGCAATGGCATTAAATCCGTTTTTAATTGCAAATTCACGCGCATAGCAAAACCGATACGCAAAACATTTACTGCACCGCGTCCCCCGTTCAGGTTCGTTTTCCAGACCGCGCACCGCCATCAACCACGCATCATGGTTGTAATCACCAACCGCGTATTTAACACCCAAAGATTCACAATATTTAATCTGTTCCGCCAAACGCTTTTGATATTCTGTTTCTGGATAGATATTTGGATTAAAAAACAAAACGATAAAATCATCGATGTTGGGGATTTGTTTTTCCGCCAACTGTTTAATTGCGCCAGCGCTGCATGGCGCACAACAAGACATCAAGATTAATTTTACTTTGTTTTCCATTTTTGTTGCCGACGATTGTATTTTGCTATTTCATTTATAACTTGGTTAATACCATTTTGGACTTCTTGAATATTTCCAAAACGTATTTTTTGGTTTCCAACATCTATACGAATTTTACGATTAAATCTAACCGGTGTGCAACGTTCGCGTTTATTAGAATTGTGGCGCAATATAACATCGGTTCCGGTCAAATCCGGTACTACACAGGATTCAGGATAAAACACATGTGAATAAATCTTTGTTTCTGTTTCGATATCTGGATTTTCAATGTTTGATTGAACACGCACAATATATAATACAGTGGCACGCATACCAGATTGCAATTCAAACATCTTATCAAAAACAAAATCTGTAAATGCATCACCAGAATTTAATACGGTATCTTGTGAAAAATCCATACTAACCACAGGAATTGTTTTTTCTTTATAAATATTACAACGAACAACATAAGAACGTGTGGTTGTATTAGTTGTATTTTTTCTGTTTAATTTAAAAGTGTCTGCAAATGCACTAATCCAGTCGCCCTTAACATTTCTGGTCACTTTAAAATTGTCTTTCAATCTTTCAACAGAAATTTGTTTAAAATTTGCTTCCACATTATTTTTTTGTTTGGTTAAAAAAGCGATTAAATTTTTGCTGGGAACATTATTATCCAACACAAATTTATTGCCATTGTTTGAAATACCAACAATTTTAAAATTTACATCTGGCATGTTTGATTCCTTGATTTTTTTTAAATAAAAGGGGAAATTAAATTTCCCCGATATAAAACTATTTGCCAATCACGCGTTCTTGTTGCATACGTGCAAAAACAACAGGCAACGCATCACCTTGATTTACCACAGGTTTTCCAAAATTCCCAATCGAATAAATCGGGTGTTTGGTTTGACCAAATGTCAGTGTTGTCTGGCGTTCCACAGGCATATTTGCATGATCACTTCTTTTAAAAGAACGAGGATAATTTTCGATAATCATATAATTTCCACGACCTGTGCATGTGACAGATTTTGCATATTTATTATGACTGGCCAAATCTAAAATATCGCGTTCAGTTTGTTTTGCATTGCCACGTTTAACACCAAAAACAAAAGGCTCTACACTCTGTGCCACCATAGTAAATTGCATATTTAAAACTTCTATATCTGTCAAATTTGCAATTTGTTCTTTTATGGATTTTTCAACTTCTTCAAATGTCCGCACATAAACAGCCTTGTTATTTCTGTGATTTAATGGACTGTATGTAATTAATTGAACCATAATGCTAATACTCCTTGTTTTTGTCTTGTTTCAAAATTGTGCTTTGTTCATATTATCAAAACAAAACACGTTGTCAATGGCGGTTTCTTAGTTTTTTTAATATTCATAAGGCCGTTCAATAAATTGAACAATTCTGGCTGGAATATCAAAACCCCTTAAATCACAAAGGTTTCTATCCACAATAATATGATTTGTGGTTAAATTATTGCATAACGCTTTATTGTCATGAATATATGAAATAACCACAGGATCTTTTGGGCGTGGCATAATGCTGGGGTAAAAATCCACGGTTTTACCATGTTCAATCGCCTGTTGCTTTAAATCATCTAAACTGTATGGATAATTCATAACCCAGAAATCAATATCACCCAAATAAACAGTTTGTTTTTTTGCAGATTTGCGGAATTTATACCAAGGCGCGCGTATTTCAACATAACGTTTAATAACAAAATGTGTGCCCGGTTCGACATTTCCCAAAATGCCCGACACAGATTTTTGGAATTTTTTCGCAGACGAAAAATCAATATTTTTGTATTCTGTATGCTGACCAGAAAATGGTTCTGTTGATGACAGTGTGTATTTAACAGTCAATTTTGCAGCCATGGTGTATCCTTTTTTTGCCTATGACTACATTCTCATCTCACTCTATATCGAATTTATCCCCTTTGATAATCAATGCCTAAAAATTCCGCAAAACCACGAAAGTTTGTATCTGTAACTAAATAAATCTTTGGTTTTGCTGCTGGTTGTTTCACCGACTTTACGCCACCAGACAATGTTTTATGATGTTGCGTTGTTGTGTTTATTTTTTGAACATACATAAAACGACCACTTGCTTTTATCATATTTGTTACATTGCTGAATACTTCTGGGGCATCCATAACAGGATCAATTTTATCTCCATTGATAATATATTTATAAGTTGCTGTTTTTGTATTTTGTGACATGAATTATCCTTTATATTCGGTTCCTAATTCGGTGTCATCGGCAAGTTCGATAATTTTATCTGCGTCGTTGCCCGCACCTAATTCGCGCGCACTGCACATCATGCCGTTTGATTTTACACCACCGACATTGCGTGCCGCCAAAGGCTTGGTTTGACCAGGCAATATGCACCCCACCGGCGCAAATACACCAATTAAACCAATACGAACATTAGGCGCACCACAAACGACCTGTAATTTATCAGTTCCGGTATCAACCGTCAAAATATGTAAATCATCGCGTGATGTATGTGGTTTTACATCAATAATTTTTGCGACGATTGGCGCAACAGATTTTGGTTTTGCTGAATATTTTTCGGTAATTTCTGCAACCTTGTCATCGTCAATTCTTTCGAATAAATTATCAGGAATATTAAATTCCTCGTTATCGGCAATTCTGCGTTCAAAAGATGTTGGCCATGTTAAATCATGTTTTGTTGCAAAAATATTTTGCATCTTTGTCGCGGTATCTGGCATAAACGGTTGCACAACGCGTGCGTATAAATCAATCAGTTGAAAACATTCGTTCAACACATCTCTGGCTTGATTTAATAATTCATCTGCTTTAACTGAACTTTGAACTTTGAACTCTGAACTCTGTTTTAACAACGCCCAAGGTGCCGTTTCGGTCATATATTCATTACCAATTGCGAACAGACCGCGCAAAGCCGTAATCGCCGCACGAAATTCGCAAGATTCCAATGCATTGGTCAATTCATCTAATTTTTCATTTATGCGATTTGCCAAATCTGTATCGAATTTAATATCCCCAGGAACGCGTGTTCCAAAATTTTTCGCCGACAATTTGCATACGCGAGAAACAAAATTACCCAACATACCGTTTAAATCTTTATTAACAATTTCCGCAAATCTTTGCACGGTAAAATCAGTATCATCTGTTTCTGGTGCCGATGCCAATAACGCATACCGCCATGTATCAGCCGGCGCGATTGATAAAGCCTGGTCTAAAAATATACCGTTGCCCATTGATTTAGAAATTTTTGCACCATTAAAATTCAAAAAGTTTTGACCTTTTAACACATCAACAGTTTTCCAACCATCGTCCATTGCCAATTCTTGCGATGGGAAAAATACCGAATGGAAAGAAATGTTGTCTTTTGCCATAAATTGAGTGTATTTGCAATCCGGATTTTTCCACCAAGATTCCCAATCGTCTGTTGCTGCCTGGGATATTGAAACATAACCCCATGGTGCATCAAACCAAACATAGAAAACCTTGTCTTCGAAACCGGGTTTATTAACTGGAATTCCCCATTTTAAATCGCGTGTAATTGGATTGTCGCGCAATCCTTCGTCCAACCATTTATTTGCGATTGTAATAGCGGTTTTTGGCCAACCTTGGCGCGAATTTACCCACGCGCGCATTTTGTCTTGCATTGCACTCATACGGAAATACAAATGTTTTGTTTCGCGCATTTCGACAGGTGATGACGGGTCAATCGCGCTGTGTGGGTTAATTAAATCTTTGGGGTCCAATGTTGCATTACATTTGTCGCACTCGTTTCCATAGGCGCGTTCATATCCGCATCGCGGGCAAGTCCCAATAACATAACGGTCCGCCAAGAATTTTTGTTCATTTATTGAATAAGGCTGCTGTGATGATTTTTCATAAATCATACCCAATTTATCCAGGCGTTCAAATAATTCGTGAATCAGTTTTTCGTGTAATTTGGTGTGTGTGCGTCCATATAAATCAAAAGACAAATTAAAATCATGCACCGCAGAAACATGTTTTGCGCGGTATTTATCGACATATTCTTCGACCGGCAAATTTTCTTTTAACGCCCCAACCTCAGACGGGGTGCCATGTTCATCGGCGCCACCAATATATAAAACATCACGACCCATGGCGCGACAAAAACGTGCATAAACGTCGGACGGCAACAAACAGCCAATTAAATGTCCAATATGCAGTTGATTATTCACATATGGTAAAGCCGATGTAATCAAATATTTTTGTTTTGTCGCCATCAGATAAATCCTTTAATCGCAGTGCAAACTTGATTATAGCCGAAATTTTTCCATATGCAAATTTTAATTGAGCTTTGCACATTTATTGCATCTGTAATTCCGCCCCAGCGCGCAAGCGCGGTTCGGGGAGGATGGTCACCAAGTTGCAACGCAACGAGAGTGACGGAGGGGGTTATAGGCAAAGTTCAAATAATGTATCCAAAATTCATTCTCCTTCTTTATGACTAGGAGTAAAAGAGTCAAGCGCAGCACAGACGATTTGTCACGAGTGCCGCGCAGGACAAAGTCCTAGCGAAATAAGGAGTACCCGGAATGAGCTTTGCGAATGCAGGGGGAGGTAGTTGTGAAAAAAATTAAATCCGACCAAACGGTCGGATTGAATTTTTGGTGGGTGGTATTGGGCTCGAACCAACGACCTCCACGATGTCAACGTGACGCTCTAGCCAACTGAGCTAACCACCCAAAGCCAAAGCATTATAACAATAAATTTTTGTTTTGCAAATAAAAATTGCCCGCGGGGGCGGGCAATTTACAAACAACCAAACGATGGTGGATGTTAAGGGACTCGAACCCCTGACCCTCTGCGTGTAAAGCAGATGCTCTAGCCAACTGAGCTAAACATCCAACAAAGGTAATTTGATTATAGATGAAAAATTCGCATTGTCTAGTTTTTTATAAAAATACCAAAATACCGGTGCTTTTTACACAAAAACCGATTCATTTTTGGTTGTTAAACCGACACGCATATAATGCTCGAATGTTCGATGGTATTAACCCCGCCCTTGCGGCGGGGTCGCAGAGTGCAAACAACGTGAAGCACGATGCGGGGGCGGGTATATCACGGTTTGTTTTTTGACCCGCCCCCGACTCAACGAGTGCGTTGCATCGTTTCGTCGGCCCCGCCGCAAGGGCGGGGCTTGTTTAGCATTAACTGTACTTTGCACTTTGAACATTGGAATAAAAAAACCGCATATGCGGGTTTTTTATTCCAAAAAGTATTCCACCGTTGCAACAACACGAACGCGTTTGTTTATTTGTTGTGATTCGGGTGCGTTTGCATTATCGCGTGGCAAAATTGAAATTACACCTTGGTTTGCGCTGTGTATCTTGCCAACCTTGCTGTCGCTGGATTTTGCGAATTCCAATGCGGCCTGACGCGCGTTTTTGGTTGCTGTTTCCAACAATTGTGGTTTGATTTCATTTAAATTTGTAAATATATATGAAATTGGCGAATCGTAGCGATTTTCAAATACAACACCCTGGCTGATTAAATCGCCTGTTTTTGTATAAGTTTCTGCGACATTATGCACTTGGTTTGAACGCAGGGTCATCGTGCGTGTTAAAATGAAACGCGATGTAATAGTTTCGTTTCCGCGATATGGGTTTGCCATTAAATCGTTTGTTTCGGTTCCGCCCATTTCTATTTCATTGTCGTTAAATCCATTATCATGCAAGAAATTCACAATCGCATCAGTTTGCTTTTCCAAATCGTTTTTAGTTTTTACAACATCGTTTCCGGTTGCGACAAATTTAATTTCCCAAATTGCCAGGTTGGCCTCTACATCGGTTTCCGCCAAACCTTTGACCGTTACGGCATTATAATTAAACTTAGATTTGTAATAATAATATCCCGGGAAAAATCCCACAAATAATAAACCAAGCGCGATTATACCAACATACCACAGTGATATTTTTTTCAATTTAACTCTCCTTTTTTAAATCGGTCTAATTCTGGTGCAAAACAAAAATAAAATCCAGATGTTTTTTATCTGTGTTTTTGTTCCCAGCTAAGTGTGTTTTGAATATATTGTGCTGCACGTGCAGAATTAAACAATTTAATTGGTTTTCCGTCAGGTTTAAATTCACCGGTTGGTTTTTGCACGCCACCTTCGATATCAACCCAGATATCACGATTGCGGGCAACCTTTACAATTTTATCCAATTCAGTACCCGCAGTTTCAGGTTTTAATCCACCCGCATAACCTTGCAAATGTTCGGGACCATAAACAGGTTTTTGCCATGATTCTGGGGATTCCCCACGTCCGCCCGATTCATCAAATAATAATTGAAATTTTGCACCGGTTTTATGTAGTGTATCCACCGCGTTTTTTGTACGGTTATTATATTGAATAATAAAATCTTGGTCGTTATAAAAATCAATCACAGGTTTTAATTTTTGTGGGTTAAAATTATCTGCGGTTTTTTGTGGCAAGTTTAATTGAATGCGGCCAACAACACGCTTGCCGGTAGATTCATGCCTTGCGCGAAACAAAGGTTTTAATGCATCTGGGATTTTTCCATTACAAATATCATCGCACCAATTGCAGTTTACATGAATTGCAAAATTCCAATTTCTGTATACAAATGGATAATTTTGTAATTTATCAATTAATTGTTTTACCCAATCATATCGGGTTGTATCTGGTGAAACTTTGCCTGGGTGCATTTGAACCGCGATTTCAACACGTGGGTCCATTTTCCACAAATCAAACATTTCATCATGTGTGTTATGATTGCGTGGGTCACTACATGTAATATATTTTAATTTCATATTTAATCCTTTTTGTTATTTAACCGCAACTGCCCACACGCCGAACCAATATCGGTTCCCCTCTCTCGCCTGATGCGTGTATGTATTCCGTTTTTAATCAAAATATCTTGGAAACGATGAACGGCGTTGCCCGAGGGGGACACAAAATCGCGTTCATCAACCGCGTTCCATGGAATTAAATTCACCATGCAATTTTTACCATGTAATAAATTAGCCAACATTTCGGCATATTCCGGTGTGCAGTTATATAAAACCGTTTCGCCATTTTCACCACGCCGCCCCAATAAAATATATTCAATCATTAACTGACGATTGTGCAGATTCGTAAATTCGTCCGCCGCCGTTAAAACCTCTGC
>Ga0247609_10002939_pt1 | contig 17580 bp, 17 predicted proteins | sample 172DNAGHGlowgp2_FD_193487 | JGI IMG/M metagenome (GOLD analysis project Ga0247609, IMG submission 193487) | Sheep rumen microbial communities from Palmerston North, Manawatu-Wanganui, New Zealand - 1728 DNA GHGlow gp2 | ecosystem: Host-associated > Mammals > Digestive system > Stomach > Rumen ...
TGTTTCGCCATATGTGTCCGCACATTTGGGTTATACACATGCAACTATACTTGATTCAGACGAAAGAAATGATTTTTCGATAGGTCAATGGCTTGATAGTAAATTTGCATTTGATGTATCTGGGGCATTTGGTGTCAAATATGATTTATCTAAATCTTTCGCATTACGTGGTGAAATTGAATATGACTATCTGGAAAAATTCAAAAACACCGAAATGGATGATACACTATGGATGCGTTCGCATACTATTTTAGCAAACGCGTATCTTGATTTCAAAACATTGTCCGCATTTACACCGTATATCAGTGCCGGTGCAGGATATCAATTTAATCATTTAAGTTACGAAATATATAAAAAAACATCAACACCAAATGCATTTGCATGGCAGATTGGTGGCGGTGTTGCATACAATATAACTAATGCTTTATCTGTTGATTTAGGATATAGATATTTAACATCAACATATTCTACTAAATACCGTAACCGTGATTGTAAATTTACTACGGATTATCACCAATTCCGTCTGGGTGCAACATATACATTCTAACGGCAAAAATAAACCAAATAAAAACGACCACCAAAACGGTGGTCTTTTTATTTTGGCAGCCACCAATAATCAAACCCAGACGCAAAAACTCTATTAAAAATATCCGTTTTTGCGGGTTTGCTAATTGTCCCACTCGGGTTTGTTCGCGTTGCTCACCACTCGTAAGGTTCGAACTTCGTTATACTCGTTCTCACCAACTATCGTGCGAACCTCCGGTTCAAATCCGGGGGCAACAGAAAATAAAACGACCACCAAACGGTGGTCTTTTTATTTTGGCAGGGCCATCTGTGCAATTCACGAACTGATTTTATTCATGATTTGTTGCGGTTTGGGAAAGAAGTAAAGATATTTCTCAATAACCACCGTTTTGATTCGAATGTTGTTTTATAATCGTCATTTCCATTTGTTTTACAATTTTAGAAATTTCGTCACGTATTCCAGATGGATTTATCATATAACTACCTTGTGCTGTTCGTGTAGCGGTGGATTTTAATATACCATTCAATTCTTGTTGCCAATTGGGGCGAGTCATAAACAGTTGATTTCCTTCTAGCGCACAAGCATATACACCCGCAATATATGGTGCAGAGGAACTTTCGCCGCCTGATATTCGATATTGCCAACCGTTTGATTCTAATGGTGTTGTTCTCATGTTTGTTGGAATACCAATAACCTTGTCAGAATCAAAAGAAATGTTCGCCATATGCAGCAATTCTTGTCCCTCTTTTTGAATATCTGGTTGAATATTTGTCATGTTCGGGTTATTGCAGGGCATAAAATCACGACCAGATAACGTGGCTTCTTCAACATAATCCGAACCGCATAATATAATTTTCACACCATCTTTTTCTAATTGATTTAGTAAAGCAGTGATTTCTTGTGAATTTTTTTGTTTACCACCCCAACTACACGATAAAATATGAATTTTATTTTCTGGTTTCTGTTCATTATTAAACTTAATTATACTGCGTAAAACATTTGCGTATTCTTTATTGCGTTTTTTTACGTCTTGATATGTAATTTTTGTAAAATAATATACGTTTGCGTCTGGAGCCATACCAGTACTTTTTCCAACCAAATGTCCCATAACCATGCCGGAATGTTTATTTGGTGACACATTTTCATTATTCAAAGGGCCTTGAAAAAAATTTATGTTATCGGCATATTCTGGATTGTTAACATCTAACGGATTGTCCATTACTGCAATATTTATTCCTTTACCTGTGGTATTTGGTCTATACGCAGGCGATTTTGCTTGTTCTAAGATTTTTGTCGGATTAAAACCGTCTGGCATTTTGTCTGGTGTCGGCCAGATTACATTTGTTGTCCAACCACGAATACCAGATGTTGGCATAGACATATCAGGAGCATAATTGAACAGATAGCCATAATCCTGCAAATCCAGGTCTGATAAATCATGATAATCTAGCGTGTGAATGTTTTTAATATCATCAATATTTTTAACTTTAATGTATTGCGCACCTTTCTGTTTCGCTGTTTTATGCATAATTTGGCTTATCGCATTATAGAATTTATTTATATATTTATTCATTTGTTTTTACCTTCTTGGTAATTTTAACATACAACCAAGTCAAACGCAACCCCCACAATAAATACGAACTATGAAAAAGGTTAGATTTCTAACCTTTTCTTTTTAATAGTTCGTAAATGTGCAAAACGGGGTATGTTTTCGACACCCAACTTACGAACTCACGAAACACTTGGAAAACAAAGAAAAATCGGGTATGAAACCCGATTTATTTATTTTGGCAGCCACCAATAATCAAACCCATGTGCAAAAACTCTATTAAACATATCCGTTTTTGCGGGTTTGCTAATTGTCCCACTCGGGTTTTTCACTCGCCTCCTCGATACGCAATAATAAAAATCTATAAAAACTCGTCATAACAGACCCCGTTTTTATGATTTTTCTAATTGTGTATTCTCGTATTGGTCATGCGCACCAATATTTCACAAAAACTTCGTTTTCGTGTGGCGCGTATCCGCGCCAGGTGCTCTGACCCATCCCGGTTCAAATCCTTCGTGAAAGGTTTTAGCAAAATAAAAAAATCACCAAAAGGTGATTTTATTATTTTGGCAGCCCCACTCGGATTTGAACCGGGATTCTCGCCTTGAAAGGGCGGTGTCCTAACCATTAGACGATGGGGCCAAAACTTTATCGCCGATAAATTTTATATAAAAAAATTCCTTATGTCAAGTATTTTTGCCGAATATTGACTTTTTCTATTTGTTTGATACAGTATCAAATATACAAAGGATTTATTATGAAACGGCAATGTTGCGACCCATATGATTATACACACAAAATTAAACGCGGACAAAATACATCTCGCAAAATCAAAATAGATACAGATAATCAATTTTTTAAAATCAAAAATATTTCTGCGCGGGAGCAATTATTGGCAGAATTAGCCGCCGCCGAAAAGGCAAATAAAAAATAATTATTTTTGCAAATTTTCGCGTATGTCCATCATAATCTTGCCGATGCGATTGGTGCCGGAACTAATCCCAAATCCGCATTTATAACACACCGGACAAGATTTTATTAAAATCGCATCGCCTGTGGATTTTAATAATTCTGCGGCGTCCCGATTTTGTGCAAACTTTGCACGCAATCCCCGTTCCATAATATCAAATTTATCATTATCGAAATTTTCCCGGCGATTAACCTTGTATTCTGGTGTCTTGGTCAATAACCGCGCATCATCAGGGTTTTTTAATTGTAAAATAACATTAAAACGCGGGTCAGATGCGTAAAATTTCATCGCTTGATAATAATGCTCGACCGATGGAAAAATAAAATCCTGGCCATCTACATTCATTTTGATGGGGAACAAAGCCAGCGGTGATAAAAACCAATAAGATCCAGATGGTGTACAAAATTTAATTTCTTTTTGCATATATTATTCCCGCCAAATTACAGATTCGAATTTTGAATTTATATAATTGCGTAAATCGTCGTCTTTGAAAAACTGGTCACGAGCCTCTGGGGTGGTTGCGTGTTCTGCATCTTCGAAATGTGGTTGATATTTTTGTATCGCGATTTTCTTTACACCGCGCATTGCGCAATCGTCAATAATTTCACGCAAATCGTCCAGTGTTATAAAACGTGGGTCACACGTCACGCGAACCTCAAAATCTTTGCCGGTTCCAATCCAAAAATCCAAAGATTTTATCATTTGGTCGTATGCGATACCATTTCCAACCAAAGATTCATACTTTGCACGTGTGGCCTTGTAATCCAAACCAATCCAATCAACAAAAGGTTCCGCGCGTTTTAATAAATCTGGGTAAAAACCGTTTGTATGCAACCCAATTGCGAACCCTAAATCACGCACACGATGCATATAATCAATTGTGGCATCGCCTTGCATTAGTGCCTCGCCACCAGAAAAAACGATGGCCTCTAAACGACCGACGCGTGATTTAATCCAATCAAACATTTTTGTCGGGTCGTATGGGCCATCGCCAACATCAATTAAGTGGGGATTGGAACAATACGCACATCTTAACGGACACCCGACCAAAAACAGCACAGCCGCCAATTTGTCAGGATAATCAATAGTGGTAAAAGAAACCAATCCACCAATTTGAATTTCGCGCATAATATTAAGCCGCTTTCTTCATCAGGTCAGAGTGTCTTTGACCGGCTGTCAAACTGTTTGCTTCTGTAAAGGTTTTGCGTTCGCAAAATTCGCTATATTTTCCAATGTTAAAGTTCGATACAGGACGAATAAAGCCCATAGAACGTGAAAATACTTCGCATTTTGTTCTGTCGCAGTTGCAGTTTGTGTTAGTCATAATTTTCCTCCTTCCTTTGGTTGTGTTTTGTTAATTTTGATTGTTTTTATTTGTCGTTTGCGCCGCGTTCCGCATCGCATTTTGGACAAAACTCATGACGTCCAGGCAAATAACCATGTTTTGGACATATTGAAAATGTTGGTGTCAATGTCATATATGGCACTTTATAATTTTCAAATATAGTCCGCACGATTTTTTGTGCCGCTTCGCCATTTGATACAGGTTCGCCCATATACAGATGCAACATTGTGCCACCTGTATATTTGCGTTGTAATTCTTCTTGGTGTTCCAATGCCACAAACGGATCGTCTGTATAATTCACAGGCAATTGTGTTGAATTTGTATAGTATGGGGCATCTGGGGTCCCAGCGGTAATAATATCTGGATAGTTCTTTTTATCTGTTTTTGCGAAACGATAAGAACATCCCTCTGCTGGTGTTGCCTCCAGGTTATACAAATTGCCAGTTTCTTCTTGGAAGTTTGCCAAGTTTTCGCGTATGAAATCCATAACGTCCAAGACCAGTTTTTTACCAAACACTGTTGCGATATTTTCCGCACCGTTTGTAAAGTTTGCAACCATTTCATTTGCGCCATTTACACCGATTGTAGAAAAGTGATGATTCCAATTACCCAAATAACGTTTTGTAAATGGATACAAACCGCGTTCCATATTCTTGGAAATGATTTTGCGTTTGATTTCCAATGCATCGCGACTCATGAATAACAAAGATTGTAATTCGCGGAACAAACCTTCGCGGTCGCCTTTGTGTAAATACCCCAAACGTGCCAAGTTAATTGTGACCACACCAATAGAACCAGTTTTTTCCGCCGAACCAAACAAACCGCCGCCGCGTTTTAACAATTCGCGAACATCTAAACGCAACCGACAGCACATAGAACGCACATCTGTTGGGTTCAAATCGGAATTCAAAAAGTTTTGAAAGTTTGGAATACCGTATTTTGCCGCCAAATCAAACAAAGGTTTTACATTTGGGTGATTCCATGGAAAATCAGGTGTGATATTGTATGTTGGAATAGGGAATGTAAATGGACGACCCATTGCATCACCTTCGGTCATGACTTCCAAAAATGCTTTGTTAATCATATCCATTTCTTCCTGCAAATCACCATACGTGAAATCAACCTGTTTGCCACCGACAAATGGACGTTGTGGGCGCAAATCTGTTGGGCATGTCCAATCAAATGTAAAGTTGATAAATGGTGTTTGGGTTCCCCAACGGCATGGCACAGCACAATTAAATATCAATGTCTGCATAGAATTTTTAACATCTTCGTATGACAAATTATCTAAACGAACATATGGTGCCAAATATGTATCAACCGATGAAAACGCCTGGGCGCCTGCGAATTCATTTTGTAATGTGCCCAAGAAATTCACCATGTGCGAAATAGCCGTTGCCATGTGCTTTGCCGGGCCACATTGTAAATAACCTGGGACTCCATTGAATCCTTCGTATAACAATTCGCGCAAAGACCAACCCGCACAATAACCAGACAACCAACCTAAATCGTGAATATGTATAGATGCGCGTTTGTGTGCCGCCGCAATTTCTTGTGGATACAGGTGTAACCAATATTCTGCGGTCACGCGTTCGCTGGTGCGTAAAATTAAACCACCAATAGAATATCCAATGTTTGCGTTTTCTTTGACGCGCCAGTCAGCCTCGGTCACATAACCATCGATAACATCAACGGCATCAATGGACGCATCGCGAATTTCACTGCGTTTTTGGCGATATATAACATATGCCTCGGCTGTTTTGTATGCACGTGAATCCATCAGGGTTTGAACAACTGTATCTTGGATTTGTTCGACAGTTGGAATTTTATCAACAAATGCGATATCCAATTTATTTAAGACAAATTGAGTAATTGTGAAAACCTGGGCATCGTTTAATTCACCAGTTGCCGCGACGGCCTTGGAAACCGCATTATAAATTTTGCTGGCATCGAAATCGACCGTTTCGCCAGAACGTTTAACAATTTTTGTTTGTTTTGTGATAAAATTTAATTCACCCATATTTTCTTTCCTTAAATCTATATATAGTGTTTTTGATTTTGTTGATAACAATATATAGTATATAGAAAATAATCTCAACCCAGAAAAAAACAATTTTTTATATTTTTTTACTTGCATTAAAAAAAGGCATAAAATCCGCCATTTTTTTTATTACGAATCGTTATGATTTTGACACAAAACATGTATTTGTATTTAAAAAAACAAAAAAACATAAAAAAACACGATTCGAAAAATATAAAAAACACAAAATATAGTGTTGAAATTTATGTCGCAATACTATATCTTGACAAAATAAGAATAAAAATAAGACTGGGTATTGACTAAAAGTTTTTGCGTGTTATATTATATACGAATAGCCAAGGAAAATACGATGGAACAGAGAATAACTATTTCGCCGACTAACGAACAATACAGTTCAAAGTTGTTGGATAATTTGCAATCTGCAATAGACTGTTTTAAAAAACAGGTCGAGACTGATGACCCATCGTGTCCTGTTACATATGTACAGAAATTAAATACCAAATTAGAATCTTTATCTGCAAGACTAGACATGATTGCGCAAAGTTATAGAAGTATAGTCTTTGATGATGGCGAAATAACAACTGTGCGTGGTGATAATAAACGTGCGTTATCATATACAGAACGATATGACAAAGTGCTTAATGAAAAAAATAAAGTGCAGGCACAGTTAAACAAAATTAATTTAGCAAAACAACATGTTGATATATTAGATTTATTAAAAAAGATTTTTACAATACAGCTAAAAATAGACGAATTGCAACAAATTATAAATTGGCAAGAATCAGCTGAATATGCATCTGTGCATCGATATGAACGCGATGATGATAAAGATGATAAATATGATAAATATGATACAAAGCAACGTATAAATCAATACACCAACGATAAAGAAGAATTAATTAAAAAGGTTTTGCAATATCCAGAAATGAAAAAATATTTGGATATAATAATTGCACAAGAACAAAAACAAAAAATAGTTAATAGTAAAACTCCGCCACGTGCAAAATAAAAACACCCGATTTTTATCGGGGCTTTTTATTTACACACCGTCACAAATGGTGGAAACGATAATTCTGTATCCACACCGCGTTCGCCACAATCCATACAATTAAATTTTCTGTTTTGTGAATGCTCGGTACCCATAATAATCGTTTTGCCAGCAACATCTGGGACAAATGTAATATATTTTGTATCTGGAAAACCAAAATATAATCCGGCATTTTCACCAACACATGTTGTCGCATCACCAGGATAACAGTTGGCATCATTTACCTTGGTCTTATCGGGCACACAATGTGCAATGCACGTTTTTTCATCAACAATCATTTTTTCGCACGATGTGCATGTTAATTTTCTAAAACTCATCGTTGCACCACCACGACCAGGATTAACAGGCATCTTAACATGGGTGCATTTTGTGTTTGTTGCTGTTTTATTTGGGTCTGTCACACATTCCCAGGTCATTGTTGTATAATTTAATTTAGCCATGGTATTTGCATCGCATTTGCGACTGGGGAACGGATCAACACATTCCCAAATCCCATTAACCATAATAGCCGTCTGCACAGAATTACATAATGGTTTTGTTGTGTCATCTGCAACACAAGAATTTGTTGTATAATCCCACACTGTATCCCCGGGGCAACTAGTTTTTGTGTTGTATCCAACACACTGCCACCGACCAAAACGCAATATTTTTGATGTTCCAACCGGACATACGACATCATCAACATTTGGTGCGATAAATTGTGCGGCGGGGTCTGTTTGTGCAAATTGTGTCACATATACCAACTGACCGTCCATCATGTGCATTTGATTTATCAAAGATTTTGGTATTGCGCGTTTTGTGACGGTTGAACCTGATATAATATATCCGTTTTGAAAAAGACCAAAACTGCCCGCATCGGCAAAATTTTTTTCCAATATAGTCATTGTATTATTAAATTGGCTGTTTGGTATTACCCCAGATGTTGTGACAACATAATTATATGTTGTGTTTCCGGCACAACCAGTAATATTCATACGTCTGTCCAAACAAATGATATCGGATTGAATAGCGTTTTGTTCAACACATACATCTTGGAATAAGGTATTATGCAAATTTGCATTATGCACCGCCGCGGTACATTCAATAATCGCACGCAAATCCGCATATTTTACCGCATATTCGGCCTCTTGCGCGGGGGTTCGCACCGATGGTGCCGAAAATACATAATACGCCCCCAGAAACAAAGCAACCAAAAGCGTTAAAAAAATATTCATCATTCCCCCTTGCGATTTGTAAAAAGTGTAGGTAATATAAACATAAAAAGCAACAGGAAAACCATTTCAAAAAAATAAAAGAAAATATTATGAAAAAAATATTCGCAATTTTATTGTTATCTGGGTGTGGTTTTACGCCGATGTTTTCTGGGGACGATATGGATATCTATGTCGAAAAAATCAATGGGATAAATGGTATAGAATTGCGTAATGCGTTAAATGCAAAATTTGGTGGTGCGCATCCTGATAATTCTATGTATAAATTGGTTGTGGATTTGGACGAACCATCAAAAACTTACAAGGGTTTGGACACAACCGGGACTGCCACCTGGCAGGCTGTAAAACTGACGGCACATTATAAATTATACGCGGGTGATGAAATGATTGCATCTGGCAATGAATCTGCGGGTGAATCATATACATTTGTGCGTTATTTGGTTGCGGCAAATGCGTCATATAATAACGCGGTTCAAAATGCAGTGTCGGTTTTGGCTGATAAAATCAGCAGTCGTGCAATCGCAGAAACAAAAGGGCGACAGACCAACAAATGAAATGGAAGGAATCAGATTTTAAAAGCGGAATAAAAACAGTCAAGGCTGTTTTAATTTATGGACCTGATGCCGGCCAGGTTGATGAATTGTGCGATAAAGCCATCGAAATTTTGCAGATTGACCGCGATAATTTGTTTTCCGTATCGGCCGATGAATTTCGTGATAAACAAGATGCTATTTTTGCCGAAAGTTGCAGTCCGTCCATGTTTGGTGGTCAAAAAATGGTTATCATTTCTAATGCCGGTGATGCAATGGCAAAAACAATCGGTGAATTGGTGACACATGCTGGTCTGTGTGCGACTGTTATCGTATGTGCGGGTGAATTGCGTGCCGGTGGTGGATTGCGTGCGTTGTTTGAAAATGATGACAACTTGGCGGCATTACCTTGTTATACCGATGATGCACGCACATTGGCAAATTTGATACGCGAAACATTGTCTGCCGCATCAGGTATAGAACAAATAACCCCAGATGCCATGGAATATATGACGACACATATGGGGGGCGACCGCGGAATTACACGTGGTTTTTTAACAAAAATTGCATTGTATGTTGGCGATAAAAAAATCGTAGAATTGGAAGATGTTGAAAAATGTTTGCCTGATACATCTGGGTCGGATATTGATGATTATTTGTATTCTTTGACGGCGGGTTATGTTTCGCAAACGATGACTGCGCTGGACAGGTTAATGTATGATAACATCGAACCAAACATGTTAATTCGTATGCTGGATATTCATTTTAAAAGATTATTAACAGCGGTCGTTGATGGTCAATTTCCGCGTTTGTTTTGGAAGGTTTCTGACAAATTTCAACGCGCCACAAAAATATGGACTGAACCCGACATAGATGCTGTTTTAATCAGGTTAAATGAACTGGAACGTCAGTTGCGCACAACTGGTATGCCACCAGAAATTTTATTGCGTGACTTTTCATTAAAATTGGCATTAAAAACAACCAGAATGGCTCAAAAGAGGAGGAAATAATGCTTGCGTCTGTATATGCACCCAAAGATTTTAAACGTTTGCGTGTGGTTGGTGATTTGGTGGCGCGTTGCTTTGATTATATTACACCGTATGTTCGCGCCGGCATTTCGACTGGCGAAATCGACAGGTTGGTCGCAGAATTTTTGCATGCAAACGGTGCGCGTTCTTCGGATTTAGGATACCAAGGATATCCAAAAAATATTTGCACATCTGTTAATGATGTTATTGTGCATGGTATTCCAAACGATAATGAAATATTAAAAGATGGTGATATTGTTAATGTTGATTTGACCGCAGAATTCAAAGGATTCCATGGTGATGCATCGCGTATGTTTATGATTGGTAATGTGAAACCAGTGGCGCGAGAATTGGTGCAAACATGCCAAGATGCGTTAAATGCGGCAATTGCAGTATGCGCCCCCGGGGTGCCATTGTCTGAAATTGGAAAAACCATAGAGGCTGTTGTTAAACCACATGGATTTTCTATATCTCGCGATTTTGTTGGGCATGGTATTGGTAAAGTTATGCACGATGACCCACAAATATTTCATTTTTACGATAAAATGTGGGATAGGGTTAAAATGGTTCCCGGATTGGTATTTACGATTGAACCAATGATAAATACTGGTTCGCCAAAATGTAAAATTGATGCAGATGGTTGGACGGCACGTACTGTTGATGGTGGGTTGTCTGCACAATGGGAACATACATTGGGAATTACCGAAGATGGTGTGACTATATTTACAGAAAAAATGGTGTAAAGCCAAATGGCAACATTGGATTCGCAATTTCGTAATGGACACAGGGAAAGATTACGGCAAAAGTTTTTAGACAATAAACTTGCCGAATATGAAAAATTAGAATTAATGTTGGGCTATGTTGTTCCACGTCGTGATATGCGCCCATTGGCACATGCGATGTTGGAACATTTTGGTTCGTTGTCAAATATATTAACGGCAAGATATGATGATTTAATTGAATTTCCTGGGATTGGTCGCAATGTTGCAATATTTATAAAACTGATACACGATATAATTTTAACAGGATACAGAAACGAATTAATCGAACGGCCAATATTTCACAGTGATAAAGAATTGCGTAATTATTGTATGTGGATGTTGGCAAGTAAAAATGTTGAAGAATTTCATGTCTTTTATATGGACGATGATTTGCGTTTATTGCAAGACCAGGTTCATAGTGTTGGCACCGTTGATTGTTCATCGGTATATACACGTGAAATTGTAAAACGTGCATTGGAATTAAATGCGACAAATGTTTTATTGGTTCATAACCATCCAAACGATATCGGTAATTTTTCAACACCGGATATGGTCGCCACCGAAGAATTATATAACGCATTACAGCCATTGGGTATAAATGTTCGTGATCATTTATTGGTCACAAAAAACAAAGTTTCATCAGCCAAAGATTTAACTTTATTTCATTTTTAAAAATTAAATTCAGGGTCATCTGTTGCAGAATCAATAACTTCAAAAAACTCGTATTCTTCTGGCGTTTGCGTGAATTCGCGTGTTTTTAATAAATCTTGAACTTGGGATACAGATATTTTCATAATATTACATTGGTTGATAACAAACTTTCCGCCGCCTAAAAAATCGACAGCGGGCAATGCCAATGATAAAATACCAAACATTAAAACCAAAGTTTTTAAATTTTTTGCATAATCGTTTTTTGCACCGCGTAATAACACCGCCGCCCAACCAGCTAATAAAACACCTGTGATAGTGGTTAAAACAATCCATGCGTTTTTAATAAAATCCATCAATGGTGGCCAAATACATGTTGGATCAACAATGCAAATAAACCCCAATTGACAGTCTTTGACAATATATCCTGCCTGGGTTAATATTCGTGCAATTTCATCCAATTCTTGCATGTTTTTGTTGCCTTATTTTTTTGCGGCAGTCGGGAAAAAGTCAGGTATGCCAAATTCTTCATCATTTGCGGCAACACCCGCCCAACCAAACAAATCGCCCATTAACCCAGAATCGTTATGTTTGACTTTTTTAAATGGCAAAATGTTTTTTAATTTTCCAATTCTGCCACCGCGCGCAGAATTTTTTGTGGTATTGACGATTTTATCTTGGGTTTCGGCAAATTCGTTTGCCAATTTTTCTAATGTTAAATCTGTTTCGTCTAAATCTGTTGCAACTGGCTCTATAATTGTTTCTTCTTTATCTTCGTGCAATGATTGTACCGATTGCAACAGTTTTTCCAAACTGTCATCTTCTTCATTGGTGTTGATTATTTGTGCTGGTTCTGGTTCCACAGTTGGAATTTCATCATCTATATCGGCGGCATCAAAACTGATGGGGGATACACCTGTGTCGATATCATCTGTTTCGGTTGTGTCTTTAACAATATCCACAACATCGTTTTGTAAATCTGTATCATTTAATACAGGTTCCAGTTCAGTTGTTTTTTCGCCACCCAATACAGACAAAATTGGTATAATTGCATCATCGGTTTTATTATCAATATCTGTAATGTCTGCTTGGGGTTCAGGTTCGATAACATCATTAATTTCAGGGTGAATTTCAACAACTTTCTTTTTTGCGCGTTTTGGTTTTACCTTTGTTTCAGGTTTTTCTGCAACAACATCTTGTTTAACATCGATAATATCATCGACCTGCGTTTCAATCGTTGATGTTGATTCTGTATCCACAGGTGAGACATGGACAGGGGTTGTTTTTACGTTTTCGAATTTTTCCCCTAATGCATCTTCTTTATCGACAGGCACCCCAAACAAAATGGTATCGTGCGCCAATCCTAATTCTTTGCGCACAGTTTCAAAAGCATCGCGCACATCGTTCATATTAAAAATTTCACTGCCAGAAATATAAATAATTTTTGTTTTCATGAATAATCCCCAATTCATATGTTTAAAAGTTTTTTGTCAGGCATATTATATCACATTTTATGGTTGAACGCATATAAAAAATGTCGTAGAATATGAAATATAATGACAGAATTAAAACAACAGATTTTTCAAGAATTAAATTCGCTGGAAAATGCGGTGCTGGGGCTGCGTTCGGACGCATCGGCATCTGCACGCCAAACGGATTTAGAGGTTGCCATTTTGTCGGAACAGGTGAAAAATCTGCGGGCCCAACGTGTGCGCGCGGTTGAAATGATTGATAAAACTGTATCTATTTTGGAAAATTTAAAGAGAAAATAAAAAAATATGAGTATAGTGACCATACCTATTGTAAATAAAAATTATCAAATGGGCTGTGAAGACGGTCAGGAAGAACGTTTGATGGAATTGGGGCGCATTGTTGATGCGCGTGCGCGTGAAATTTTGGATAAAATTGGGCCACTGCCGGAAAATTCGTTGCTTGCAACATTGTGTATTGTGTTGGCTGACGGTGTTCATAATCGACCGGTGGCTGCCGCGACCGAGGCTGACCTGCGTGAAATATTGGCGCGAATTCGTGAAATTAAACATAAAATAGGGGCTTAAAAAATATTGCCCCATTTTTTTATCTGGTTTTGACGGTTTTTTGCCGGATTATATTGCGTTGATTTAATAACGGTAATACAAAACTGGCGGTATGGATTGTTGGTGGCGGCACTGGTTCAAAGTTTTTATCAAAATATTTTCGTGTTGCCATGTTGCGTAATGCCTGGGGGCCGGGTGCCATTGCGTATAAATCATTTGGCATATTATACACATAATCAAACATATCATTATATTCCATATTTTGAATTTTGTTTAATTCTTTGGTGTATTCAGCAACTGCAATTCCATAAATATCGGCAACAAATAATTTGTCGGTTCGATATGTTCCAAAAATATCTGCGATTGTTTCATTATTGTATCCGGCGTATAAATGTTTGCCGTTTGTGTCTGGCACAAAAGAACCGTTTTCAACACGACCACGACCCAAATACATAACCGCATGGGTATTAGACGGTGTATTGCTTTTTTGGAAAATTACAATTGCGCCCGGGTGTAATGATTCCACAGAAAAATTATTTTTTGCAAATTGTTGTTTTAAAACCTGGCGGATACTGTCAGGTGTGCTGTCTGTGACATGTTTCGCTTTTAAAAACGCAGACAACGCGTTGTTGTAATCTTTGTTAGATTTATACATTTTGCCATTATAAAGAGTTCCCCTATATTCAGGCGCATTATATTTTTTTTTCATCAATCTGCGAAATTCAGGACAAGAATGACGTGCCTCAAATGGAATCAAAGACAAAGTATCGCCCAAACTTTCGAGTGCACGATTTAATTGTGTATATTGACCAAATATACAATACCAACGCACCGATGCACCCGGAAATTCGTCTAATACGGCGCTGGCATGTCTTTTTTTACTGGTTTTAATGTTTTTTTGTCCTTGTAAAACATTATCGATGTATGTGTCGCATAATTCTTGTGCCTTGGCATCAATTTTTTCTTTGGTGCTTGGAACGGTTTGGGTTTGAACAATTTGTTGTGCATGCAAAGAAGAGCCTTTTTCCTGAGCGTCAGTCGCACCCTTTGGCAAAAAACTCAAAGAACCAAACAATAAATACGGGAATATAGATTTGAATTTCATTATGGTTTCTCCTTTATGCCTTGTAATACAAAACGGTGAAAAAAACACCAATTTGTATTATTGGTTCGTTGCCTTATCGCAACGTACATTCAAATATACCGAACCCGGCATATCCCGACTTGTCATTACTCTCGACAGCCCGCCCAACATATCAGGGAACCAAATTTGATTATACTTTCTTTATATCACAAAAATAATTTTGTGTCAAGTGTAAATTTTTATGGGGAATTCATACTTATATGCGTATGTGATAAATAATTAGACTTGCGAAAATTTTTGAAATGTTTTAATTTGCTGTTGATAAAATAAAAGATGGCAGTTATGAAAGAAAACACAAAAATTGTTGAAAAAATTGATTTCGCCCAGCTGGGCGAGGCGCTATCGGAACGTTATTTGTCTTATGCGGTATCGACCATTGTGTCGCGCGCATTGCCGGACGTTCGTGATGGGTTAAAGCCTGTGCATCGTCGTATTTTATTTTCTATGTTGCGGCAAAAATTATCACCAAATGCATCGTTTCGTAAATGTGCGACGGTTGTTGGTGACGTGTTGGGTCATTATCACCCGCATGGTGACTCGTCTGTGTATGACGCAATGGTGCGTTTGGCCCAGGACTTTTCTGTTCGTTATCCATTGATTGATGGTCAGGGCAATTTTGGTAATATCGATGGAGACCCCCAGGCTGCATACCGTTATACAGAATCAAAAATGACCCAGGCCGCCATGTTAATTATGGAAGGTATCGACGAAGACAGTGTCGATATGATGCCGAATTTTGACGGAACAACGGTTGAACCAACTGTTATGCCGGGGGCGTTTCCAAATTTGCTGGCAAATGGTGGCATGGGAATTGCGGTTGGTATGGCAACAAATATTCCAACTCATAATGTGGCAGAGGTTTGTGATGCACTGTGTTTGGTGGTTGATAAACCCGAATCCACCACTGCACAAATTATGAAAAAATTGATTGGACCTGATTTTCCAACGGGTGGTGTGCTGATTGATTCTTTTGAAACAATTGTGAAAAATTATGATACCGGCCGTGGTGCATTTCGTGTGCGTGCCAAATGGGAAACCGAAGATTTGGGCCGGGGGCAATCCCAGGTCGTTATTACAGAAATCCCATACGGCGTTGTGAAATCTAAATTGGTGGAACAAATCGGCGAAATGGTCGATTCTAAAAAATTGCCATTGGTCGAAGATATTGTTGATGAATCCACAACAGATATTCGTATTGTAATCACACCTAAAAATAAAAATGTTCCAATCGATAAAATGATGGCGCATTTGTTTGCCACAACGGACCTGGAATATAAATTTAATATGAATTTTAATGTCATCGATACGCATGGCGCACCACGCGTTATGCCGATTGGTGATGTATTGCGTGAATTTATCGCACATCAAAAAAATGTTTTAATTCGCCGCACAAATTGGCGGTTGCGCAATATAGAACACCGTTTGGAAATATTGGGCGGATTATTGGTTGTATATTTAAATCTGGACAGGGTTATTGAAATTATTAGAAATGAAGACGAACCAAAACCTGTTTTAATGGCTGAATTTAATTTGACTGAAATCCAGGTTGAATCCATATTAAATACGCGCCTGCGTTCTTTGCGTAAATTGGAAGAAATGGAAATCAAACGCGAAGATGCCGAATTACGCGCCGAACAGGCAAAACTGCAAGGTTTGTTGGCGGACGAATCTGCACAACGCGAACAATTAAAGGCGTGGTTTACCGACATCAAAAAAATGTATGATAAAAAGACCGCATTGGGTCGTCGTCGCACAACATGGACACCGACAACTGGCGACGTTGTTGTAAATGTTGATGATTTTATTGAAAAAGAACCAATGACTGTAATTTTGTCGGAAATGGGTTGGATACGCGCGGCCAAGGGTCATTTGGATTTAAATAATTTGGATATGAAATTCAAAGACGGTGATGCACTGCTGACCGCATTTCATGTGATGAGTACGGACAAGGTTAATATATTTGGCGCATCTGGAAAAATGTTTTCAATATCCGCGGCAGATTTGCCATCGGCGCGTGGTTTTGGTGAATCTTTGCGTATGATGGTTGATTTAGGGGCTGATGAAAATATTGTGCGGGCATTTGCGCTGGATATAAATGCAAAATATTTGTTGGTATCGCGTCATGGTGCCGGTTTTATCGTCAGTGGTGAAAATTGTTTGGCACAAACCAAAAATGGAAAACAGGTTATGAACACAGACGCGGCAAACCCTGCAATTTTATGTGTGCCTGTCACCGGTGATATGGTTGCAATATCTGGGTCGAACGATAAATTATTAATGTTTTCAACCGGCCAGATACCAGAGATGTCACGTGGCAAGGGTGTAATTTTGCAAAAATATAATGCGGAACGCACATATGTTTTGGACGTTATGTTCTTTAATATGGCGGACGGTTTTGGTTGGACAACCGGTCGTGGCACGACAAAACTGGACGATATATCGCCATGGGTTGCAAAACGCGCGTCCCAGGGTCGAACAATTCCTGTTGGTTTTCCACGCAGTGGCAAATTCAACAAATAATTCCGCCCCGCTGGGGCCCGTCGCGGCTTTGCGACAGCAAAGACGGATGGGTAAGCATTGGGGGAGGGGGACCTTGCTGTAGCGAAGCGAAAGCAGGTGGGAGGCTGTAAAAAACACCCTAATTCGTCATACCGCCGGAGGGCGGTATCCAGTTTTGCAAAGCAAAACTTGTGTCATTATGCAACATTACGCAAGTTGGCATAGCCAACTGGATCCCGGCCTT
>Ga0247609_10002940_pt1 | contig 17577 bp, 17 predicted proteins | sample 172DNAGHGlowgp2_FD_193487 | JGI IMG/M metagenome (GOLD analysis project Ga0247609, IMG submission 193487) | Sheep rumen microbial communities from Palmerston North, Manawatu-Wanganui, New Zealand - 1728 DNA GHGlow gp2 | ecosystem: Host-associated > Mammals > Digestive system > Stomach > Rumen ...
GTTGTGTGAAGTGATTCCGTTCGTAAGATATTCGTTTCCATCTTCGACGTTTAATGCGTCATATACGTTGAACTTACCATTAAGTTCCTTTTTGTCTACTATCTTTTCTCCAATTGACAAAAATGTTCCAACTAAAAGACTTTTCGCTTCTACGAAACTTCCGTCATCTGTTTTGATTTTGTGTTCGGCTGTACATTTAAGCGTCTTTCCTTTGTTTGTTGTAAGTTCGAATAGTTTTTCTGTTTCAGAAATTCTAATACCAGCAAATTGTTTGAAACCATTTTCCGTTAGAATTTCTAGAACTTTAAACTTTTTATTTAGCAATGATTCTACATTGGAAATTTCTGTTGAATAGATATTTTCATCTATAGAAACAGTAACGATTGTATCTCCAGTAACACAGTTACAGCTGAAACCACGAGCTGCGTCCGATGAGCTTGAAAAGGCTCGTATCTCCGATCTGTTCGAGAACATCAACTGTCCCTTGTTCCATATCAAAATTTTTGGCTTAAGCCAAACCGGGAGGTATTCATATGCCAATTGTATACGCCCGACAAGTTCAACAGCTGTAACTGCTTTGTTTGCTAAAAGCATCGCTTTCTTTTCAGGAAAGAAGCAACAAAGCCACAACAAATAAATGGTATACATTGATGATTTACCACTTTGACGAGCTGAGAGACATATGGCTCTTTTTTCGTTCTTGAAGAACTTCAAGAGGTCCTCCTGCTTTGGATACAAGTTGATTGTGCGTATTCCGTCCTTCATTGACAGAATCTTGAAGTACGTGTTAGCAAAATACACGATATCTCGCTTGCACTTAACTATTTCACGAACACGTCTTTCATATTCTTCTTTAGTTATTACTTCGTTGGGTGTGTTTGCTTTTAGTATAGTTGATGTATTATCTTCCATCTTTTAACATTTTAAGTCTTTTAACAGTCATTCTTATTTACAATCCAAAAGCAGCTCAGTACCATATCAAATATAATGGCAAAGAAGTACTTCACAGCAGATTGGCATCTTTCTTCTCAGCACGTCAACAAGATTTACAATAGACCTTTCAAGACGGTGTTTGAGATGAATTCCACGCTTTTGTCTAACTGCAACGAAATAGCTACCTCAGAGGACATAGTGGTCCACCTCGGAGACTTCCTCATCTACGGGAAAGACCACGGGGAGCAAGGCCTGAAAATAAGTCCACAGTTTTTTCTGAACAAGATCAACGCTACTTTTCTGAACATAGAAGGTAACCACGATCCAACTAACAAGACTAAGTCTATTGGTTGGTTCATCCAGACGCATTTGGGAAACACATTTCCAGACGTGTCTATGGCGCATTATCCAAGCTACAACGAAAAGATTCGAGATTTAGTAAAGCCAGGATGGATCCATCTCTGCGGCCACGTTCACAATAAATGGAAGTACTACCTAGACAAAGAAAGACAAGTCTTGAACATCAACGTTGGTGTTGACGTTTGGAATTACAAGCCTGTAAGCGAACTTGAGCTGATTTCCTTCATCAAGAACTTAGCTGTCAAAACTTAGTATTATATCACATATGAAATCAGAAAATCTAAAGTATTCTAAAGTAAGAAAAGTGAAGAACCCAAACAGAAGCCACTATGATGACGCTGGGTTCGATGTATTTGTTCCAGAGGATTTGACTTGGGAACAAATGAAAGAGAAGTTTGACACGACTGGTTGCCAAGTTTCTGTTGAATTAGCAGAAGACGGAAAAACTATCTTGGAATTTCGTTTGCAGCCTGGTGAATCTGTTTTGATTCCGTCTGGACTCAAGATGAACATTCCAAAAGGTTTCGCTGTAGTAGCTTTCAACAAGTCTGGCATTGCCGCTAAACGCGGATTGCTAGTTGGTTCAGCGGTTTGTGACGAATCATACACTGGAGAGGTCCATATCAACTTGCACAACGTCAGCAGCAAGATTCAAACAATCAAGGCTGGGGAAAAGATCGTCCAATTTTTAGTTCTTCCAATCAACTACTGTGAGTTGGAAGAAGTTGGTTCTGTAGAGGAACTTTACGCTAACACAACAAATTCTGGCCGTGGAGAAGGCGGTTTCGGATCAACTGGGGTATAAACACATGAGCAAGAAAAACGCATTGCCAATAGCATTTGTCCATAGTGCTGATTACGATGGAATGGCCAGCGCAGCACTTCTGAAAAAGTACTTCAACGGCGACATCGAAATTCATCCAATCAACTATGGAGACAAGGAGTTTCACAGTGATACAGCTTTTCTAGACGCTTTCGACGTTAAAGGAAGAGACGTTTTCGTTTGCGATTTTTCTTTCAAGCCCAACCTCTTCAAGAAGATCATTGATTTGTCTAATCAAACGACATGGTTGGATCATCACGCATCAGCTGTAGAAGACGTAATCAATTCTGCTTGGTACAAACGTGGTGTGAAAGATTTTCTGAAAATAGAGACGGAAGAAGCAGAAGAATTCATCAGAAAGTTAGATGGTTTGTGGATAGCCGAAGAAAGTGTTCCGTATTCTGGTGCTTATTTGACTTGGGCTTGGCTGTTCAACAACAAGAATCCGGGTTTTATTGCTAAAGAATCGATAGATGAAAATGGAAATGTAGTAAGAAGCTACATTCTAGAACCAATCGATAAAAATAGTCAATGGGAGAAATGTCCAACGTTTCTAAAAGGAATTTCTGCTTTTGATACGTTCGGTTTCACGTTTTTCGATAGACGTTCTGCGTTCATCCAGCAATATGGTATGAAGGCGGTTGGTCTTGGTTTTGAATCAGACGAAATGTGGAAAGCTCTTCTAGCTGATCCAGACAAAGACGAACTTGTGTCCTATGAAGATATAGCCAACAAACAGAAGTTGACAGAAACCATTGAATCTAATGGTAAAGCTGTTTTGGATTTTGAAGGTTTGTATCAGATTCCAAGAATCAATGCGGCTGCTTATCCAGTCAAAATGGAAGTAAACGGAAAGAAGCTTCGTGGCTTAGCATTGAACGTCAACGGCTACAATTCTGAAGTATTCGAGCCGATTTACGATCCAGAAAAGACAGACTTTTTCATTGAGTACTATTACAAGAACGGAATGTGGCAGTATGGAGTTTACGTTCCCGAAGACAAAATAGAAAAAGTTTCAGCTGTAGACATAATCCGTTCGTTCGACGAAACTGGTGGCGGTCATAGATCTGCTGCTGGAGGAAGAAGCGAAAAACTTCTGAAAGAACTACAGTCTTGACAACTAGACAATGGTGTTTTAGCAACATTGAATTTTCAAGCGCAGTTTTGCGCTTGATTTTTTCTAAACGAGTAGATTATATTCAAAAGCACAACAAAAAGAAAAGCACATGAAAATAGCAATAGGCAAGTTCGGAAAATCGATTCTCTTCAATTCGTCTAAGTGGGGCCCAATCGGAGGAGACCACAATGCTCCAATGATCTATCTAAACTTAGCCAAAAACAATCCGCAAAACACCTATTACATCATCGGAAAGTCTGATTGGAGCAAAATGCCAAAGGAGTTCCACGACAAGTATCCGAATATCATCGACGTTTGGAAACATTACGACAAAAACCGTTGGCCTTATTCTGAAGACACAGAACATTTCAATCCATACACTTCTTTCGTCTACGATTATCTGAAAGAGAACAACATTGTTCTAGATTTTGGTTTTTTGATGACCGGTCCTGCTTCTGGAGCTAACACGAATGGACAAATGCGCCATTGGGACGAAGAAGGAAATCCCTTCTTCAAGCCTCTTCAGATGTTCATAAAGTACGTCGGTCCAATGAACTACTACTTGAACATGACTGGCTTGCCTTACATGAACATGTGCTTAGACGAACGTTATTTTCCTTTCAGAGCGAGAGATCTTTTCAATCGTCCAATTACTACTTTAGCGCAATACGACAAGGTTTCTCCTTGGTGGCACATCAAATCGTATGATGACGTTTTGACGAAGGTAGATTGCACAGAAGAAATGCATTACGGAGAACTAGAAAAGTTCGTCTTGATTGGAGAAAAAAGATTCGACTTAGAACACGCCTTGAAATCTAAGACAGAAAAAATAGCTATTCTAACAAATGGAGTTTCTGGAGTAGGAATTGGCAAGAAGGATATCAATCGTTCTAAACAGTTTTACGATTTCATCATCAACAACTTCCCGGACGAAGACATTTCTATCTACGGAAAGTGGGGGCAATGGGGTGAGTATTTCGACGAAGGAGATCCACGCTTCAAAGGGCCAATCAAGCACGTTGACATTCCAAAGGTTTTCGAGAAGGTGAAGTACACATTTATCGTTCCAACAAACGCTGGATGGGTTACTCCAAAGTTCTGGGAAATGATTAACTGCGGAACTGTTCCTTTCTTGTCTCCATATTACGACGACCAAAAGCACATTCCTTGTCCGAAGTTCTTGAGAGTGAACACGCCAAAAGAACTGAAAGAGCGGATCGAATACTTGGAAGATCATCCAGACATATACGAAAAGCTTCTGAGAAAACTATGGGAAATGCTTCCTGATTCTTATTACGACGGTTCGTACTACTCAAACGTAATCAACAGAGAAATAGACGCAACACTTGAAAAAGCCAATTTGAAATCTAAGACCGCATAATATTTTTCATGAGTACGCTAAAGAACAAAATCATCTTGCTCGATGGGCCAGATTTTTCTGGAAAAAGTACGCTTGCGAACAGTTTAATGCAGCGCTTCAGAAATCATGTCTACATTCATTGCGCTGTGACTCCAGACATTTTCGCTCTTCACACGAACGCGATAGAAGAAGCCATCAAGTTGTCTAAAGACTTCACTGTGATAATCGACCGTCTACATTATTCTGAATTGATCTACGGTCCGATTTTCAGAAACAGAGTTTCATACGACGTAGAGTCTTTCGACAGAAACTATTCGACAGACAATTTTCAGAACATTCGCAAGATCCTTTGTCTGCCACCAAAAGAAGTCGTTTTGGAAGGCTTCAAGAAGAGAGCTGCAGCTGGAGGAGAAATGTTCGACACAGTAGAAAAAGTCTACGACGAATATTCCAAAAATCCACTTGAGTGGAACGTCTATGATTGGACGAAAGACGGAAAAGAACCAATCGATCTAGAAAAATTCAGAGGGTAAAAAACTATGCTTATAATAGTCAACTACACAGACACCACTTTCGAGGACGAAGCAAAGAGATTAATCAACAAGCTTTGCGAAGAAGAAAAAAACGTCTTCGTCGATTTGAAAGACAGAGTTGCTTTCAATTCATCGAGTGTTCCTTCTCTTGAATTCATTGCGCTAAAAAATCTTTTCGACACTGAAATTCCAGAACTAGAAAAGAACGTTGTTTTAGACGGAAATATTCTATTCACGTTGATAGAAAACCTAGATGATTTCCAGAAAGATTTTCTGTTCAAGCAGATGAACGCGCTTGGACGTGCCACAGCAAATTTAGTTAGCAAGCTTGAAAAGGAAGAAGATCCATTTTCGTTCCAATATTTAGTCGGAAAAGACTTTTTCGTCGATTTCCAAAAGAAACTAGAACCAATCGCTAAAAAGATAGAAGAATCTCCTTTTTACAAGTTATTGAAAGGAATCAACGCCTATGGATTCTATCTTGGAACGTGTAATTTAGATGATCCTCCTTCTAGAATAGTAGTTCTTCCTGGTGGAGCTGGTCAGAAGATATCCTACGAAGAATACGCTAATTTCGTCATGGAAGAAACGCCTCTGAAGGAAATAGAAGAAAAGAAACTGGATAGTCCAGAAAAAAATAAAGCTGAAAGATTTGCTTATGTCCGTCAGCATCACACGATTGAGTTGATAGCTAAGAAAATAACAGCGAAAAAGAAAAACGATTCACACAGTAAAATTTCATAGGTAGAGAAACGTCAATATGAGAGAAGTAAAAGGAAAAACGTTTGCAGAAGCATACAAAAATCTTCTAAAAGAAGTATACAGCAACTACGAGCATGAAACAGCGCCGCGCGGAATGAACATCCGTGAGATCATGAATTGTTCAGTAACGATAGAAAATCCGTATTCTAATCTGTTCAAGAACGAAGTCCGAGATCTTCCGATGAAATATCTGAAGAAGGAACTCGCTTTGTATTTGTCAGGACGAAACGACGTTGAAGGATTCGGAGAAGCTTCTAAGTTCTGGAAGAAAATCGCCAACGACGATGGAACGATAAATTCAGCTTATGGAAATCTGATCTTCAAGATGGACGACACTCCGGAAAAGTTCACTCAATGGAAATGGGCTTTGTATTCATTGATGCAAGACAAGGACACTCGTCAGGCTGTAATGCATTTCAACCGTCCTTGTCATCAATATCTTGGAGTGAAGGATTTTCCATGCACTTTGGAAATGACGTTTCACATCCGAGACAACAAATTGAATGCGACTACTGTAATGCGTTCAAACGATGTCATCAAAGGTACAACTTTCGATATTCCGTTTTTCATGCTAGTTCAGCAGATGATGTTGAACGCTTTGATGAAAGTCTATCCAGATCTGCAAATGGGAACTTACACTCACATAGCACATTCAATGCACTTGTATGAAAGCGATTTCGAGTTGGTAGGAAAAATGCTCAAGAAGGACTTCGTCGCTTGTGAATCACCACGAATCGACTGTGCTTTCGACATAATAGATATGCCTCAGATTTTCGAAGGAATAACTAAAGGAACTCGTTATAGTTGGGAAAGCGTAAATTTCTCTACTAACAACGAATTCATCCATTGGCTTTGCGAAGGAATTTAAGACCACATGAAAACATCGATAGAAGAAAAAATCATTACGATTGAATTTTCGTCAGAACAAGAGCAGGAACTGTTTTTAGACTCAGAACTGTTCAAGCAGCTTGTCAAGTGGAAGCAGACGTCAGACGACGCCATCAAGAAGCTAAATGAAATAGTAAGAGATTTTCCAAAAATCTCACAGCCATTCATTCGGACGTTTCCAGACAAAGAGGAGCCTCCTTTCGACGTGTCTCCTAGAATTGACGATCCAGTTCTTTTTCCAACATACACTACAGAATCTGACAAGCACACAATTACTAGAACAATTGTAACGCAAAGCGATGCCACTCCTAAATATAGCGGCGGTTGTGACGCTACTCCGAAATATGGCGATGGATGTGATGCTACTCCGAAATATGGTAAGTGCGAAGTAGATTTTCCTAGCAAATATCATTGCGATGTAGATCCAGAATTTCTGAAGAAAATTCAGAAAAAGAAGAAGAATGCAGAACCATAGAGGAAGTTCAGTAAACGAAGAGAACGAAAGCTGGTATGACTGGGGCGATGAAAACCGTTGTTCCGGTCTGCGTTGTTTTGAAATGGGAATAGACGTGCATTCAATAGAAGACTTAGACAGTTTGCATTTGATGTTTGATTCACAAAATCCTTTCAACGATGCCGATCCATACGACATTTTCTGTTAAACGAGTATAATCATTTCATGCCAGGAACATCAACATCTAAAAATCCTTCAGGAATAAGCATCACTTTCGAGGAAGCTTCTCACAAATATTGGTCTATCATAAACGGAAAAGAAATTCGTTACGTTTCAGGAACCACTTTCGTCCATCAATTCGTCCCCGAGTTCGACGAATTGCGTATTTCAGCTTCAGTAGCAAAAAAGCGTGGAATCACCCAACAGGAAGTACTTGACGAATGGCATCAAAAACGAGATGAGTCTTGTTACTTCGGAACTAAGGTCCACGAAACAGCTGAAGACGTCTTGAATGGTCGACCTTTCAGAAACACGCCTCAAAACACAAAAGAAGAAATCGTTTTCAACAGAGCTAAAGCTTTTGCGACAAGATTCAAAAACGAATTAGACATTTTGGGTGTAGAACAAATCGTTTTCGACCATCGTCTGAGAATAGCTGGAACGATAGATTTGCTTGCTAGATCGAAAAAAGACGGAAGCATTCTCATTCTCGATTGGAAAACAAATGACAGCATAAAGCAAGAAAATGGATTTGAAAGGTGTCTTGAGCCGATAAACCACTTAGACAACTGCAACTACTACCACTACGCTTTGCAATTGAGCTTGTATCAATATTTGCTTTTGTTTGCTGGATATTATCCAAAGGATGTTCGTTTCAAACGCGCTTTAATTCACATCAATGCATCTGAAGCTGAGGTGATTCAAGTTCCAGATCTAACTTCTGAAATAAAAGACATGATGATTTTCCATCTTTTGGGTGTAAATAGCAATAATATCTAGAAAACCATCATATAACATGAGAATAGAATTAGATTTTGCAGTAGAAAAGGACGATTTCGATTCTTTCGAGGATCTTGTCAAATACATCAAACGCTGGGAACGCTCAGCTTCAAAAAACAGAAATTTTTCTGGAGTCAAAATCGTCAAAATAGAAGAAGAAAATGACAGAAATGGTTGGCCAACCGTCACTTTCGAAGGTTCTGAACCTGCTCTTCGCAAATTGTTCAATGCTTATTGTGGCGTTTCTAAAAAAGAACAGAAAGATTATGATGGCGACTTCGAAGCTATGGTTGTCTCAGAAGCAGAAAACGATGGCTGGGATGGAGACGAAACGATCCACGATAGCGGACTTTTCGATTTCGTAAACCGCTTTGAAAAGTTTTCCTACGCGCTCCGTCACAACACGCGGGCTTCAGCTAAGTGGGGCGACACTAACAAAGACCTAGCTGAATACTGCAACGAACTCGGTGATGAGCTAAAAGAAATTGCTTTAGACATAGACGAAACAATAGGCGAATCTAAAAAAAAGCTCAATGAGATAGACTACGGCGAGAACAACGCTCGTAGAAAGCACTTCAAAGCTTCTGACAGAAAAGCTAAATATTGGATTTACGCATCTGACACCGATCTATCGCACATCAACTATTTCGTCAAAATCAACTGGGAAACTAAAAAACCCTATCTAGCGCCAGTAAAAACTCTAGATCACGACGCAAGAACTGATCTTAGACCATTCATGACTGAAAGTCCAGCTAAAATCCACGCTGTAGCTTTGATGGTTTCGAAGGCGTTTCCGAAATTCTGGTTCAACATTCAAGACGAAGCTTACCGCGAAACGACTCTTTCTCGTTTCAACAACACAGCCCGTCCAGCTGGAACTGGAATAATTTGGGATCCAAAACTAGGAACTTGGACAGGCGGAATCGATGAAAAACTTCCTCCTCCAGAAAAAATTTCCAAGAAAGACGATTTGTTCCGCGACAAAAACGAAAAGGACAATGTGTCTAACAAATACGAAAAGATGGATCCCAGAAAGCTCCCTTACGAGAAATCGCGTCTCGAAAAGGAAGTAGCCAGAGCTGAAAAGACGGTGGACGACATCAAGAAGAGCGGAAACAAGAGCGGAAAGCAAGAAAAATTCGAAGCCGAGCTTGAAAGATTAAAAGCTGAACTCGAACAAGTCAACGCTCTTATCGGATGATTTAGAAAAAGAAAAGTGGTTAACGACATGAACTTTTTCGACAGATACACGCAAAGCAGAAACGCAGCCATCTATGCAATGCTGCACGCCCAAAATGGCAGAGCGGTTCCAGTCAATGGAGCTGCTGGAACAAGTGTAGAACTTACTAATGCTAAAGAGCCAATCGTCTATGACATGGTTTGGGACTTGATTCACGATGAAAATAGTTGGAACGAGGCTTACAACCGCGATGGTTCTCCGCTGAAGAAGTATTACGAAGCTCATCCAGAAGAAGATCTTTGGAATACGAAAGATGGTCGTGCAGTCAATTTCAACGACCGCCATTACGAAGGTATCATCGATGGCGAAGAAGTCAGTTGTGGGACCACTTGGGCAACTGCTAATTCTCAGAAACTTTCTATCAATGGAGAAATTTGCTATTGTGAAATCTGGAGCTATGGTCTAGATTCAAAAACTGTAGATCTTTTTAGCGATCCTGGATTAACTCAGCCACTTAACAAAACCTTTGAAATCACTAAAGTGTCTTTTTCAGAAGACTGCAAGCAATGCTGGGATGGAACAATCAACGCACCTGGAGCAAAACTTCCATGGGCAGTCGTAGACACCAAATCTCCATATGATCTCGCTGTTTCTAAAGGTAAAATCGAATTCCAATACGAAGGCGACAACGTATATCCATACGGAAACGAATTTAGAAATTTTCCAAAAGGCTTTGGCATTGTTTCTCTTCCAGCTAAACTTGGCATTACTGCAATCGATCCAAAGAACCAGGAACAGACTGACACATTTGACAAATCAGCTCTTGTTGTCAAGGGTTACGTTAAACAATAATCCACTTCTAGAAAACACTTCATGGCTAACATTTATCACATAAGCGGGGGGGGGGGACACTTTAAGGACCTTTCTAGCGTCTGCTTCTAACTATACCAACAACAGCCTTGTTTATGTAGCACCTGGAGTTTACAATTGTCCTACTGGAACAGGACGTTTAGCTCAAAGAGACAATCTTTCAGTAGTTGGGGAAGGACTTACGCGAGATGAAGTCATAATCAAAGGCGCTTATTGCGATTCGTTAAGTAGCGAAGTCGGAAATTCATGGTTCAACATTCAATACACTAACAGCAGTAGTGGATTGTTGTCTAACGTCACTTTGTCTGGACTGACTAAGTCTAATCTGAATGGAAATACGCTTACGACAATAACGATAGCGAATAGCATTGTAGATTGCAATATATACGATTGCAGCTGCGTTCTTTCTTCAGCCGTTAAATCAGAATTGATGTTATATGTAAACAATGGAGTAAGAAATTGTCATATTTCTGGAATACATGGTTTTCATCAATTGATAAGAATCAGCTATGGGTTATATTATTGCTTAGTAGAAGATTTTAGTTGTCCTTTGTATACATCGGGTGGTAATAATGCATTCATTCAGACATCAGCAAGAGGATGTATTTTCAGAAGAATATTTTCACCATTGGTGTTCATTCAAGGCAATGGAGCTGGGTTATTTGATTGTATTTTAGATGAGATCTCTGGAACAGGAACTTCGTTTAGAAACGACTACAACTACGAAAACACTATCAACTGCTTGTTCATTGGCTGCAAAGGTTTCAGATCTTACATGGCTGCACTTGGAATAGCCAAGAACAACATCTTTTGCGGCTGTAAAGACACTAATTCTACATACGCGAATCTTTACAGATGCCCAGGAACTACTGCAGCTGGAACAAGTGCACTGAATCTTGTTGCGATGAACAATATATTTGATGTTCCTATTTCCCAATGTCGAGACTTCCAAACAGCGATAAACAACAACGGAGTAGTTGGAAAATACGCCTACACAAGTGGCAATCGATTCAACATTCCTATTTCAGCAATGGGGTTTGTAGACATAGAAAACAGAAACTACCGTCTAAGAAGCGACTCACCTCTTATAAGTGCTGGAACGAATTTTACTGATTTCGTCCACACTTACAAAAATACGTTTCCAAATAATCAGTTAGACATGGATGGAGTGAAGTTCAGATCTGAAAATCCTTCTGTAGGTCCTTACCAGAGCACAGCTCCTTTCAAACCTGGAAACATTCCTATCGACCAATATCCGCTTGGGTAAATCATATCATGATGTTTATGCCATGTTAAAGGCGTGACATCTATCTTGCAACACTTGGTATAATATCATCAATGAAAACGTGAGAGTTTTTCTCGTGTTTTTTGATTAACAACGAATAAAAAGAAAAGTACCATATTTCTATGGAAAACAAGTTTGAAGTACTCTCCGGAAGAGAGCAAATTCTTCGCCGCCCGCAAATGTGGATCGGTAGTTTTGACAACTCTTTAAAGGACATCTTCATAATAGAAAATGGCAAAGCAGTAAGAAAAAGCATTTCCTATGTTCCAGCGTTCAAGAAGATTCAAGACGAGATTCTCGACAATTCTATAGATGCGCTCGTCAACATGAAAAATGCCGTTGGCGAGATTAAAGTCAAAATGACTGAGTCTTCTGTCTACATCGAAGACAATGGTCCAGGAATTCCTGTTGTTAAGAACAATGTTTCTAAGATAACAGACAAGACTATGTCAGAGTCTGAGAAAAAAGAACTTTCTGAAGCTTATATTCCCTTCTCAGCATGGACACGTCTTTTTTCGGGAAGCAATTTCCAAGATTCTGACGATAAGACCACAATTGGTTCTCATGGAATTGGCTCTAAAGCTACAGCCGTCTTTTCGACTAAGTTCATTGGACACACAGACGATGGCAAAAAATATTGCCACGTTATAGCAGAGAACAATCTCGAGAAGAAGAACTTCAAGGTAGGCAAATCATCTGGAAAGTCTGGAACATGGGTCGAATTCTATCCGGATTTGAAGCGGTTCAATTTAGACAAGATTGAACAAGTGTATCACGATCTTATGTATCAACGTCTGCTTTGTCTTGCAATAACTTTCCCGAAGATCAAATTCTATTTCAATGGAACAAAAATTTCAGTAAACGACAAAAAGTTTTTGTCTATGTTTTCTGAGCAGATCGAGTTCCAAAGTTTCGACAGAGGCTTTATCGGAATTTTTCCAAATGAATCAGACGAATTTACTTTCTTCACCTACGTCAATGGTCTTGCACTTACTAGAGGCGGAACTCACGTTGATTTCATTGTGAATCAAATTGTCAATCCAATTAGAGACAAGCTTTGCAAGAAGTACAAGTCTCTAAAACCAGCTGACATTCGTAATAGATTTACAGCAGTAATTTTCTTGCGAGACTTTCCTAACACGAAATTCGATTCGCAAACCAAAGAAACACTGACTAATTCAGCCGCTGAGGTTTCAAAGTATTTCAATGGCGAAATTGACTTCGAGAAGTTCGCAAAGCAGATTCTAAAAAACGAAGCGATAATCAACCCGATAATCGAGACCTTCAAGATCAAGGAGGAGTTAAAGTCTAGACAAGAACTGAAGCAAAGCAAGAAAGCTAAAGTCCGTTCTGATAAATACATGGCTCCAATTGGAGATAGGAAGTATCTGTTTCTTTGCGAAGGACAGTCAGCAACTTCTTCTTTGTGCTCATGCATTGGTCGGAATGGCTGTGGATTCTACTCACTGCGTGGACTTCCAATCAACACGCTTGACAATTCAATGCAGAAAATAGCTGCTAACCAAGAGTTCAAGGACGTAATGAACATTCTTGAGCTGGATGTCACAAAAGACGCGAAAGATGCAACTATTTCTTTTGACAAAGTAATTATAGCTACGGATCAGGATTGTTTTTCGGGTAATACACTTGTTTCAACTAATTCTGGATTAAAAAGAATATCAGAATTGACATATAATGACAAATTATTGTCTTCTGATGGGAATTATCATTCAGTACTCAATTTAATTGAAAAGAAAACATCTGAATTGGTTTTAATTCACGTTAAAAATGATTATATCATAACATCACCGTTTCAAAAGATGTTTGTGTATAGAGATTTTAAAATCCAAGAAATATATGCTAAAGATCTTAAAACAACAGATTTCTTGTTAAAAAGAAAACAATAAAGTGTTTTCCATCTATATGTGCTTTATGTAAATAAAGATGGAGATTATATTATGCACAGAAAGTCGAATAAAAAAGTTCTAATTAATAGAATAGATAAGCAAACACCATTTGTTGAATGTAAAATATGTGGTAGAAAATTTAAATCACAATCTGGATTAGCTGGACATGTTGTAGCAATACATTGTATGGACTTTCAAGAATACTTGTTTAAGTACTTAAAGAACGCAACGCCTGATTTTAAATACGAAAAATGTGGATTTTGTGATAGAATGGCAGAACCAGACATTTACGTAGATTTTTCTAAAAATGAATATTTGTTAAGTTATAACAATGGATATAATTGTAAAACAGATGATTGTATTAATAATGTTTGTTTAGAATTTTTTGGACAATTACATTCAGAATGTAAGCATAAATATGAACATCTTGGAGCAAACGCAAAATATCTTTCTAAGAAATACAAAATACCATTATCTGAAGTTGGGAAAAAACTAAAATGGGGCAAGAAAAAAGACGAAAAACGCGCCTCATGCTCATTAGAAGGATATATTTTGCGATATGGTAAAAAAGAAGGCAAAAGAAAATACAAAGAACGTTGTAAGAAAATTTCTAAATCTGTGACAATAGAGTGGTACATTGAACGATTTGGATTAGAAGAAGGGGAACGAAGATTTAAAAACAGAATAGAAAAAACACTTGCTCACGTTTCTAATATAACACACTCAAAAAACCAATTTAAGATTTTTGAAGCACTTCAGAAAGAAGATTTTAATTGGAAAGCTGAAAGATATTCTAAAGGTTTTGCGGTTGATATGATGAATTTGGAAAAGAAAATAGTTATTGAATATTTTGGAAATTATTGGCATTGTAATCCAAAAAGTTACAAAGACAATTATCTTAACAAATCGATTGGAAAAACCGCAAAAGAAATTCAAGAGGAAGATAAATTAAGAATTAAGAAAATTCTTACTGATGATAGAATAAGTTTAGTTATAGTGATATGGGAAAAGTCATTTTATGATTATGGTTTTGAAAAAATAATAGACATGATTCATGAAATAGAACGGAAGTATGATATTAATAAAAAGGAAGAAATATGGATATAAATGATTTCGATTTAATTTCTATAGAAAAGGTTTCAACTATTACTTCTAAAAAGGAAGAACTACTTTATGATGTAACTGTTGAAGGAGATCATTCTTTTTTCATCAATCTTCCAAATTCCAACGAAGATATTTTAGTTCATAACTGTGATGGAACACATTTAGGATCAATGCTTATTGGATGGTTTAGAAGATTTGCACCAAATTTATTCAATGAGGGAAAGATTTGCAAACTACAAACTCCTCTTGTCATTATCAAAGATAACAAGGATAATATCAAGGAATATTTCTTCGATCTTGAATCTTTTAAAAAATGGGAAGAAAAGAACAAGAATACTAAGCTTCGTATTATCTATCAGAAGGGGCTTGGATCAATTGAACGAACTGACATCAATTGGTTAATATCACAAAAGGGCGGGCTTGAAAAACTGCTCTATCAGTTTCAAGCCGATCCCGAAGCGTTCAAGAATGTCGATCTCTGGCTTACAGGTGATTCAGAACCAAGAAAAGAAAAACTTAGAAAATATACTCTGGATATTAATTTAGCATAACATCGTAACATGGAAAAAAGAAACATTACCGATTATTACGAAGTTGATGTTCCCGCATATTCCGCATATGATAATATTCGTAAAATATGCGGTTTAGACGGTTTGAAACTATCTCAAAGGAAAATCATTTGGGCTGCTTTCAAGCGTTGCTACAACGATTGGATAAAGACAGATACGATGTGCGCTCAGACGCAGATCGACACGAATTACATCCACGGAGCAGTCAATCTTCAGACAGTCATTGATGGAATGGCCGCGTCTTACGTTGGTTCTAACAATTATCCTCTTTTGACCGGAAACTCTGGTGGGTTCGGTTGTCGAATTTCACCACGAGCTTCTGCAGGAAGGTACACAAGAATCAAGCTTTCAGAAGTTTCTAAGATTCTGTTCAATTCAATCGATAGCGAAATTCTAGACAAGCAGTACTTCGAAGGTCAGTACATCGAACCAAAGTTTCTCGTTCCTATCATTCCAATCATGCTATTGAATGGATCAGATGGAATGTCAACGGGATTCAGCCACACGATTTATCCACGGAATCCGAAAGAAGTAATCGAGTACATCAAAAAGAAGATCAGCGGAACTGAAAATCCAAGAGATCCTTTGCTTCCTTGGTTCAGAGGCCACCTCGGAAAAGTAGCTTACAATTCAGAAGAACAGCGCAATGAGTCCTTTGGTGTCATAAAGCGAAATCACACAACGTCTTATACGATTTCAGAAATTCCAATTGGAATCGAATACCAAAAATACGTGGAATTTCTAGACAAGCTCTGTGACGATGGAACGATTGTCGATTACGAAGACAAGTGTGATCCAAAGACAGACAAGATTCTGTTCGAGATCAAGACCACTAGAGCTTTCACCAATTCACATCAAAGCGAAGAATCGCTTTACAAGGTCTTCAAGCTAGTAAAGTCGCTTCCTGAAACTTTCTGCTGCATTGACGAAAATAACAGAGTGAAGGAGTTCAAAAGCGTCAAAGAGATCTTAGACGATTTCATCAAGCTCCGCCTGACATATTACGACAAGCGCAAAGCACATCTGTTAAAAACACTTAGAAACTATCTAGAAACGCTTGTAGCGAAGTACTTGTTCTGTAAAGGAATCATCGAAAAGACGATTCTCGTGGCTAACAAGAAAAAAGAAGATGTTGTAGCTCAGTTAGAAAAAATAGACAAGATCGTCAAAGTAGACGGATCTTACGATTATCTGCTTCGGATGAGCATTTCGTCAATCACGAAAGAAAAGATGGAAGAGCTGCATGAGCAGATCAAGCAGAAGAAAGAAGAATTTCTCAGAATCAAGTCGGCCGAAATAAAGGACATGTGGATCGACGATCTGAAACAAGTGGAGAAAGCATTGAAAGCATGACTAAGAAACTAATACATAGCGTTATTCCAGCAATATTGCTGACGTTGGCTGTAGGATCGATTTACGCTTTTTCGTTGTTCGTCGATCCAATTTCCACAGCGATAGGAGCAACTACAATTCAGACACAGTTCGCGTTTTCACTAGGAATCTTCTTTCTTGGAATGGGAGCAGCCTTTTTCGGTCCATTGGTTGAAAAGAACATCAAGGCAGCTACAGTTCTGGGAACCGTACTTTTCTTGCTAGGCTTTGCTGTTTCCCAGCAAGCCGTTCTGCTGAAAAACATTTGGTTGTTGTATGTTGGATATGGCTGCATCATAGGAACAGCGACTGGAATCATCTACATTTCACCAGTCAAGACGATGATGCTTTGGTTCAAGAACAACCCTGGAATTGCTTCAGCTGTGTCTATCATTTCGTTTGGATTCGGAGCAAGTCTGTGTAGCGTGTTGTTCAAGTACTTGTATCCAATGTTCGGAATCGAAAAGATCTTCTATGCTTTTGCAGCTGTTTACGCTGTAATGATGGTTGTTGGATCTTTGCTGCTGAAAAAACCATTCTGTTCTCAGAATTTAGTTTTTGCTGGGAAAAACAAGGACGATTTTTCTAGGTTCAAGCTCATGAAAGAAGATTCTTGGTGCAGAAGAGCTTGGTTGTTCATGTTTCTGAATATTTCTGCTGGATTGGCGCTTATTGGCTGTGCAGCTTCGATTCTAAGAGAGATTGGAATGTCTCAAAACACAATCGTTATGATTGTTGCGTTGATGGGCGTTTTAAACACAGCTGGAAGATTCGTTTTCGCTTGGTTCGCTGATTTGCTGAAAGAGAAAAAGCTGCTTCTTTGGCTCGTGATTCCGGCTTTGTCAGTAGTAGTTTTGGTTCCAAGCGTTTTTTCGATGAGCTTAATTGTCGTTCCTTTGGTTTTGATTCCAGCGTTGTATGGAGCTGGTTTTTCGACCTGTCCTTCGATTCTTTCTAACAAATACGGAATGAAACACATTTCAACAATCCATGGAATGGTTTTAAGCGCTTGGGGAGTAGCTGGTCTTGTTGGAAATCAGATTGCAGCTAACATTTTCAAGT
>Ga0247609_10002941_pt1 | contig 17572 bp, 15 predicted proteins | sample 172DNAGHGlowgp2_FD_193487 | JGI IMG/M metagenome (GOLD analysis project Ga0247609, IMG submission 193487) | Sheep rumen microbial communities from Palmerston North, Manawatu-Wanganui, New Zealand - 1728 DNA GHGlow gp2 | ecosystem: Host-associated > Mammals > Digestive system > Stomach > Rumen ...
TGAACACTGCTTTTAGTAGAAACTTGGAGATACAAAAAGGGACCTGCCCAAGCGGACAGGTCCCTTTCATTATTGTGAGAGTGATGATTACTCCTCTACAGCAGCCTGCGCGGCGGCGAGGCGTGCGATGGGCACACGGAAGGGTGAGCAAGAAGCGTAGTTCATGCCAACCTTAGCGCAGAACTTAACAGAACTGGGTTCGCCTCCGTGCTCGCCGCAGATGCCAGTGCGGAGGTTCGGGCGAACCTTGCGGCCGTTCTCGACTGCCATCTTGATGAGCTTGCCGACGCCGTTCTGGTCGAGGACCTGGAAGGGATCGACTTTCAGGATCTTCTTTTCGAGATAGACGGGCAGGAAGCTTGCGATGTCGTCGCGGCTGTAACCAAAGGTCATCTGTGTCAAGTCGTTTGTGCCGAATGAGAAGTACTCTGCTTCGGTAGCGATGCGGTCTGCTGTGAGGGCAGCACGAGGAATCTCAATCATCGTGCCAATTTCGAAATCGATGCGAACGCCTTCCTCTTCAAATACTTCCTCTGCGACGCGCTGGATGATTTCCTTTTGCTGCTTCAGCTCATAGAGAATACCGATGAGGGGCACCATGATTTCGGGATGAGGATCGAAGCCTTCCTTCTTCAGCTGGCAAGCTGCACCAAGGATGGCGCGTGTCTGCATAGCTGTGATTTCGGGGAAGGTGATGCCGAGACGGCAGCCACGATGACCGAGCATGGGGTTGTTCTCGGCGAGGGACTGCACGCGCTTCTGGATGTACTCCACGCTGACGCCCATCTCTTTGGCCATTGTCTGCTGGCCTGCTTCGTCGTGGGGAACGAACTCGTGGAGTGGGGGATCGAGCAGACGGATGTTCACTGGAAGTCCGTCCATGGCTTTGAGGATTCCGTAGAAGTCGGCCTTCTGATAGGGGAGGAGCTTAGCAAGAGCCTTCTCACGACCTTCAACACTGTCTGCGAGAATCATCTCACGCATAGCGATAATTTTCTGACCGTCGAAGAACATGTGTTCTGTACGAGTCAAGCCAATACCCTTGGCACCAAATGAACGAGCGACTTCTGCATCGTGAGGTGTATCTGCATTGGTACGGATTTCCATCTTGGTGTATTTGTCGCAGAGGTCCATCAGTTCCTTGAAGTCGCCACTCAATTCTGCAGCTTTCGTGGGAATCTCACCAGCGAAGACCTGACCTGTTGTACCATTCAGAGAGAGGAAGTCGCCTTCCTTATAAACAACGCCATCGATTTCGACAGTCTTGTTCTTGTAGTTCACGTTGATAGCGCCTGCACCGCTGACGCAGCACTTACCCATACCGCGAGCCACAACGGCTGCGTGAGAGGTCATGCCGCCGCGAGCGGTCAGGATACCTTCTGCTGCAGACATACCTGCGAGGTCCTCGGGGCTAGTCTCGATGCGGACCATGATAACCTTGTGACCATCTTCATGCCAAGCTTCTGCATCGTCAGCGTGGAAGACAATCTGACCACAAGCTGCACCAGGAGATGCGGGCAGGCCTTGAGTGATGGGCTTTGCCTTGCTGAGAGCCAGCTTGTCGAATACGGGGTGCAGCAGTTCGTCGAGCTTCTGAGGTTCGCAACGCAGGATGGCAGTCTTCTCGTCGATCATGCCTTCGTGGAGGAGGTCCATAGCAATCTTGACCATAGCGGTACCTGTGCGCTTGCCATTACGTGTCTGGAGGAACCAGAGCTTGCCTTCCTGCACTGTGAACTCCATATCCTGCATGTCGTGATAGTGCTTCTCGAGCTTGTCCTGCAGAGCATCCAGCTCTTTGTAGAGCTCAGGCATTGCCTCTTCCATAGAAGGATACTTGGCCACACGCTCTTCTTCGCTGATGCCAGCACGCTGTGCCCAACGCTGAGAGCCAATCTTCGTAATCTGCTGAGGTGTGCGGATACCAGCCACAACGTCTTCGCCCTGAGCATTGATCAGGTACTCGCCATTGAAGAGGTTCTCGCCATTACCGGCATCACGACTGAAGCAAACGCCAGTTGCAGAGGTGTCGCCCATGTTGCCGAATACCATAGCCATTACGCTAACAGCAGTTCCCCATTCGTCAGGAATGCCTTCCATCTTACGATAGAGGATGGCGCGCTCGTTCATCCAGCTGCGGAATACAGCACAGATGGCACCCCAAAGCTGTTCCTTCGGGTCGGTGGGGAAGTCCTGGCCAGTCTGTTCCTTAATGGCTTTCTTGAAGAGCTCAACGAGCTTCTTCAGAGATTCAACAGAGAGGTCCTTGTCGAGGGTAACGCCCTGCTCTTCCTTCACCTTTTCGATGATGGCTTCGAAGGGGTCGATGTCTTCCTTGTTCTCAGGCTTCATGCCGAGCACAACGTCGCCATACATCTGTACGAAGCGGCGATAGCTGTCATATACGAAGTGAGGATTGCCAGTCTTTGCCACCATGCCTTCTGCCACCTCATCGTTAAGACCGAGGTTCAAGATGGTATCCATCATGCCAGGCATTGAGGCACGTGCACCAGAACGAACGCTGACGAGCAGTGGGTTCTTCGGGTCGCCGAATTTGCAGCGCATCAGGTTCTCTGTGTGAGCTACGGCTGCATCAACGTCATTCTGCAGGATTTCAACAATTTTCTCCTGGCCGACCTTGTAGTACTCGTTGCAAGTGTCGGTTGTAATGGTGAAGCCGGGAGGAACGGGAACACCAATGTGGTTCATCTCTGCTAGATTGGCACCCTTGCCACCCAGCAGTTCGCGCATCTGCGCATTGCCTTCAGCCTGTCCGTTACCGAAGGTGTAAACACGTTTTTGACTCATAATAGAATATATTAATATGTTATATTTTTATTCGAGCGACAAAGATACGATAAAAAGTTTAAAGTTGAAAGTTTAAAGTTGAAAGTTTTGCGGTTTCTGTGAATTTTTATACTTTTGCATATCGAAACAAGCTATATTATGTCGAGAAAGAAGAAAGATTTGCCCGTATACAGGGAAGTGGAGATACAGGATGTTGCGGCCGAAGGAAAGGCTCTTGTGAGAATTGACGACTTGGTTGTCTTTGTGCCTTATGTTGTGCCTGGTGATGTCGTTGACCTTCGCGTCACTCGCAAGAAGCATCACTATGCTGAAGCTCTTTGCACATACATCCACAAGAAGAGCGAACATAGGACAGAAGCCTTTTGTCCGCATTATGGCGTTTGTGGCGGTTGCAAGTGGCAGATATTGCCATACGAGGACCAGCTTCGATACAAGCAGAAGCAAGTGATGGACAATCTGGAGCGTATTGGCAAGATTGAATTGCCGGAATGCAGTCCAATACTTGGTTCGGAGAAGACACAATGTTATCGAAATAAACTCGAGTTTGGCTTTGCCGACAAGATTTGGCTGACCGAAGAAGAAATCAAATCTGGCAAGAAGTTCGAGCAACCGGGAGCTGTCGGCTTCCATACATCTGGAGCCTTTGACAAGATATTGCCCATCAGTGATTGCAAACTTATGGAAGACATCAACAATCGCCTTCGCAACGGAGCTCAAGACTATGCCTACGAGCACGGACTCAGCTTCTTCAATGCCCGCGAACATCGTGGATTACTCAGAAACATGATGATTCGCCTTTCCAATACAGGCGAGCTGATGGTCTTGATGCAGTTCTGTTTTGTGCCTTTCGATGCACTTTCTGCCGAACAATTAAAGGAGCAGGCCTTGGCGATGCTGCATTGGATGCACGAAGAGTTCCCAGAGGTGTCGAGCCTGCTTTGGGTGAACAACGAGAAGTTCAACGACACCATCGGCGACCTCGACGTACAGCTCTTCAGCGGCACCGACCACATCTTCCTCGAGATGGAAGGCCTCAAGTTCAAGGTCGGGCCGAAGAGTTTCTACCAAACAAACACGGAACAAGCCTATATATTATATAAGGTAGCGCGAGAGTTTGCAGGACTAACTGGTAACGAACTCGTCTATGACCTTTACACAGGAACAGGCACAATCGCCAATTTCGTGGCAAACAAGGCTCGAAAGGTTATCGGCATCGAATACGTGCCCGAAGCTATCGAGGATGCAAAGGTCAACTCAAAGATAAACAGCATCGAGAACACCGAGTTCTTTGCAGGTGATATGAAAGACATCCTCAACCGCGACTTCATCGAGAAGCACGGCAAACCCGACACCATCATTACCGACCCGCCACGTGCCGGAATGCATCAGGACGTCATCGACGCCATCCTCTTTGCAGACCCTCAGCGCATCGTCTATGTCAGCTGCAATCCTGCAACACAAGCACGAGACCTGCAATTGCTTGACGTGGCTTACAAAGTGAAACGCGTCCAGCCGGTGGATATGTTCCCGCACACGCAACATGTAGAGAACGTTGTTCTGCTCGAGAAAAGGAGATAAGCACGCTTAATCTGAAAACTTAACGTGTTAAGTTCTCAAACATAACGTGCTAAGTTTTCAAACATAACGTGTTAAGTTTACAATTTAACTGTGCTAAGTTGACAGACAAGAAACGCCACACAAAAATACAACTTATATGAAAAGACTGTTTTTCGCCATAGTTCTTGCCTTTGGTATGACGTCTGGTTTCTCTGTCAATGCGCAGTCGACACTTCTCGCAGACTTCGAGAACGGTTCGACCGGCATGCTGAGAATAGGCACGAACTACGACAACAGCCTCTTTTCAGCTGTACCTCGCGTTAGGACCAACCCGTCGAAGACAGGCATCAACACATCCGACAGATGCATCACCGCCACAAATGTTGCAAATGCCGGTTGGTGGAAGAACTTCTTGATTCTCAATCTCAAAGAACCCGTCACCATCACAGACGACAATCGAATCCTTTCATTCCTCGCTTACAGAAGCATCCAGCCAAAGGATATGCGCATCGGCATCAACACTTACGAAGAGAGCGGACAGCTCTTTCAGGGCAAACTCTCGGCAGACGGCGAGTGGGAACGCATCACCCTTGACATGTTGAAATTCTCGGGCGAGACGTTGAAGAGCATTTACATCATCCTCAGTTGCAACTGGAGCGACCCGACTTCAGGCTGGAATAAAGCGACCTATTGCTTCGACGACATTACGCTGAATGCAGTAGAGAGCCTACCCAAAGCTGATGTGACAATAGATGTCTCGATAAAAAATCAAACCATACGCGACTTCGGTTCGAGCGATTGCTGGTCGGCAGAGTATGTGAGCGACTACTTCAGCGAGACAGAGAAAGCAAAGGCAGCCAAGTGGCTCTTCAGTAAGCAGATGGACGCTGACGGCAACCCCGAAGGTATCGGCCTTTCGTGTTGGAGGGTCAATGTCGGTGCCGGTTCAGCTTCGCAAGGTGCCGACAGCAACATCGAAGAAGAGACACATCGCACAGAATGCTTCATTAATCAAGACGGGACATACGACTGGACCAGGTGCGACGGGCAGCAATGGTTCATGCGCCAAGCAAAGGAATATGGCGTAGAGCACTTTGTCCTTTTCTCCAATTCCCCGCCAATCTATTATACAAAGACAGGAAAAGCCAACACCAACGGGCAGAAGTTGACGTGCAACCTTAAGACAAACTGTTTTGATGACTTTACGGAGTTCCTTGCCTCTACTGCCCAGCACTTTGCCGACGAAGGCTACAACATCACATACATCTCGCCTGTCAACGAGCCTCAGTTTGATTGGAAGCACGGTCAGGAAGGTGCACCATGGGAGAACACTGATATAAAGAGGATTGCAAGAGAGCTTGACAAGAGCATCAGCACACGCCAGCTCTCCACGAAAATCCTGATACCTGAGGCAGCCTCGTGGCAAAACCTCTATGCAGGGACGAATGCTCATGCCAACAATCAGGTGGATGCCTTCTTCAAACGCTCCAACACAACGACATACGTAGGCGGTATTGCCTCTGTAGCAAAGGCGGTGGCAGGTCACAGCTACTGGACTGTAGGCAACAACGAAACCCTGAAAGAAGTTCGCGAGACAGTTCGGACAAAAGCGGAGGAATACGGCGTGGAAATCATACAGACAGAGTGGTCGATGCTCGATGATGCTCCGTCTGTCGAAGCAGGATTTACCGGAGACTATGCGACGGCGAGCAAGATGGACATTGCACTCTATATGGGGAAAGTCATCTACTGCGACCTGACATACGGAAACATGACAGGCTGGAGCTATTGGACTGCTTTTGCGCAGGAGAAATGGGGACAGAAGAACCGTTTCCACCTCATTCGTCTGAATGCAACCGATGATACTGTCGACGAAAGCTATGCCGACATCAAGCAGGGAGGCATCCTGACTGCCGACAAGAACCTTTGGGTGCTTGGCAACTACAGCTACTTCGTCCGTCCAGGCTATCAGCGGGTACAGGTGGAAGGAGCCGACGAGCTGAACGGCCTCATGGGGTCTGCGTGGCTTTCACCCAATGCAGAGACCCTCGTTGCCGTGTTCGTCAATATGGACAACGGAAGTCGCGAGGTCAGCCTTACGCTTGAGGGCTTTGACTTGGAAAACGTCAATACTTATGTGACAGACATTAGCCACAACCTGCAACTTGACCCCAACCAGCAGGATGCTGCCAACCTTAGGCTCCCCTCGCGTTCAGTCGTCACAGTTGTCATGAAATCATTGGGAGACCCCGACGGAATAACGACAGTAAGAAATGAAGATAATACAATAATAAGAAAAAACACCTATGACCTCAGCGGCAGGCAAATGACAAATGGCAAACTACCTAAAGGTGTTTACATCAAGAATGGACAAAAACTAATATCTAAATAATTATCATGAAACTATTCAAACTTCTAACACTCATTGCATTGATGCTGTTCTCTGCAAGTATCGCTGCAGACAACTTCACCATTGGCAACAAGACTTTCCTCCTGAACGGACAGCCTTTCATCGTGAAGGCGGCCGAAGTGCATTATCCTCGCATCCCTCGCCCTTATTGGGAGCATCGCATACAGATGTGCAAGGCGTTGGGCATGAACTCTGTCTGCATCTACATCTTCTGGAACATCCACGAGCAGAAGGAAGGCGAGTTCAACTTCACCGACAATAACGACGTGGCCGAGTTCTGCCGTCTGGCACAAAAGAACGGCATGTATGTCATCGTACGCCCAGGCCCATACGTTTGTGCCGAATGGGAGATGGGCGGTCTGCCTTGGTGGCTCCTCAAGAAGAAAGACATCAAGCTGCGTGAGCGCGACCCCTACTTCATGGAACGCGTGAAGCTCTTCGAGGAAAAGGTCGGCGAGCAGCTGAAGCCTCTCACCATACAGAACGGCGGCCCCATCATCATGATGCAGGTGGAGAACGAATATGGCTCGTATGGTGAAGACAAACCGTATGTGTCGGAGATTAGGGACTGTTTGCGTGGCATATATGGAAAGGAGTTAGCTTTGTTCCAATGCGACTGGGCGTCGAACTTCGAGAAGAACGGCCTCGACGACCTTACTTGGACGATGAACTTTGGTACGGGTGCCAACATCGACCAGCAGTTCCGCAGGCTTGGCGAACTACGTCCCAATGCACCCAAGATGTGTTCCGAGTTCTGGAGCGGCTGGTTCGACAAGTGGGGAGCACAGCACGAGACGCGTCCAGCGAAGGATATGGTGGAAGGCATGGACGAGATGCTCTCGAAGGGTATCAGTTTCTCACTCTATATGACGCATGGCGGCACGAGTTTCGGCCACTGGGCAGGTGCCAATAGTCCAGGCTTTGCGCCCGATGTCACCTCCTACGACTACGATGCTCCCATCAACGAATGGGGCTTGCCTACGCCTAAGTTCTGGGAGCTCCGCAAGATGATGGAGAAGTATAACGACGGCAAGAAGATGCCTGCTGTTCCCAAGGCTCCAATGCCTATCATTACCGTGCCGAAGTTCGAGCTGACGGAGTTCGCTCCGCTCTTCAATGGCTTCGACTGGAAATACACTTGGTGGGAACACGAAGAAGAGGCTCACGGAGACCGCCCAAAGACCTTCGAAGAGCTTGACATGGGGTGGGGCGCTGTGCTCTATTGCACTCGTTTGCCTGAGATACCGCAATCGGGAAGCTATTTATCTGCCGCACAATCTACGCTTACCATTGATGCCCACGACTTCGCACAGGTCTTCATCGACGGCAAGTACATGGGCAAGATTGACCGCGTGAAGAACGAGAAGACGCTCACTTTGCCGCCCCTTAAGCAGGGACAAGAGTTACAGATTCTTGTTGAAGGCATGGGGCGCATCAACTTCGGTCGCGCCATCAAAGACTTCAAGGGCTTGGTGAGCAAGCCGACCATCACGACCTCAATCAGTTCTCATCTTGGCGGTGTAGATAAAACGGAAATCACTTATACGCCCAATCAATGGGAGAGCATTCGCATTCCTGACGATTACGAAGTGGCTGTGCAGGCTTTCAAGTTGCAGAATGGGGAGTTGGAAAGAGAAAAGCCGACCACTCACGAATCTCTTAACGAGCCAGTCATCGGCCGTGGTTTCAGGTTCGCTCGGGAATCAGACGACCTCATCTTCGGACGTGGCTACTATCGTGGTTACTTTAATCTGAAGAAGGTGGGCGACACGTTCCTCAACTTCGAGAAGTGGGGCAAAGGACAGGTTTGGGTGAATGGTCATGCCATGGGGCGCATCTGGTCGATTGGTCCGCAGCAGACGCTTTATGTGCCTGGCTGCTGGCTCAAGAAGGGTAGGAACGAGGTGATTGTCCTTGATGTTGTCGGTCCAAGCGAACGTGTCGTGTGGGGACAGGCTGAACCCGAACTGAACAAGCTGCAACTGGAGAAGAACAACAAGCACAACAACCCTGGCGACAAGCCCGACCTCAACTCGAAATCTCCTGCGTTCGAGGGAGAGCTGAAGGCTGGCAACGGCTGGCAGACGGTCAATTTCAAGTGGAATCGTCGCGGACGTTATCTTGCCATCGAGGTGCAGAGCACGCAGAAAGAAGGCGATGTGACGGCCATTGCAGAGCTATATGCTCTTGGTGATGAGGGCAAACGTATCAGCCGTGAGCCGTGGACGGTGAAGTATGCCGACAGCGAGGACGAGAACGGCAACCATCTCGGCGACAAGGTTTACGACCTTCAGGAAAGCACCTATTGGCAGACGGAGAAGGCAGCTACGCTTCCGCATCTGCTGGTCATCGACCTCGGCTCGGAACAAATTGTTAACGGCATAGAGTACCTTCCTCGAGCTGAACAAGGCGCTCCTGGTAGCGCGAAGAACGTAAGGGTGTTCCTGTATTAATCGGCAGCGAGCACGTCCTTGTTTTTTTACCCCCCGCAGGGGGATTTCAAACGCCGCACGCGGAAATGACCAACGCCGCACGCGGGGATAGCAATCCCCGCACGCGGCGTTTTAAATCTCTCCACACGATGTTGGGAAACCCAGCTCGTGGGGTTACGCCTCCTTCCTGTCGTCGATGTTGTCTCCCTCTGTTTCCTTGAGGGTTTCATCGAAGTCGGTGAGGCCGTTTTCGATGAGGACGTTGTACCACTGGACGAGTTTCTTGACGTCGCTTGGGTAGATGCGGTCACCGTCGAAATTGGGCAGCACCTCTCCGAGATAAGCAAAGAGTTCGTCTTTCGATGCTTTGCGCCAATCGATGGAAGCCGTTTTGCCACTTTCCTTCGCCTTGATGTTGTTCAGGACTTCGCGCAGAGGCACTTCCTTTTCGTCGGTGTACATTGCGATGTCGGCGAGTGAGATGACTTTGTCTGCACCGAAAGCAGGGAAACGTTTTTTCTGTGCGTCGAGTGTTTCGACGATGAGGCTGCGGTTGCCTCTCGATACAAGTTTGAAGAGTCCGGGTTTTCCGGAGATTGCTAAGATTGTTTCGAGCATTTTAGTTTATGTATTATTTGTTTCAATTGTTCCAGTAATCTTGTGTCGTCGGACGTGTTGTTGTCGATGATGAAATCTGCTTGAAGGCGGTGAAGCTCAGGTTGTTGCATCTTCATTCGCGCTTTGATTTGCTCCTCGGAGGCTGTGTCGCGAAGCATTGCCCTGTGAAGGCGGACATCTTCCGAAGCGTCAACGAAGAGGACATAGTCAATCGAGTCGTTGAAGCCGCTTTCATAAAGAATCGCACTCTCCAGTCCGACAATAGGCTCTTGACTCTTGACTTTTGACCATTCAGCGAAGTCTTTCAGCACGACAGGATGTATGATGGCGTTGACTAGGCTTGCATTCTCGACGTCTGCGAAGAGGTAATCTGCGAGGAGTTGCTTGTTGAGGATGCCTCCTTCGAACACTTCGGGGCCGATAAGAGCGATGAGTTTTTGCCTTATCTCAGCGTTCGTTGCGGTAAGTCGCTTGGCTTCGGTATCGCAGTCATAGACAGGAATGCCGAATTTCGACCTGAGAAGATTGGAGACGTAACTCTTTCCGCTTCCTATTCCTCCTGTAATTCCTATCGTTTTTGGCGTGTTCATCCTTATCGTTCGTTGTCCTCTGTTGCCACTTGTTCAATGAGATAATCGACCTCCCGAGGTGATATCCTGACGTTCGAAACGCCTTCGGGAACGGTCTTCAACTGCAAGAGAAGCTTCGAGCCCTCAGTGTTTTCGAGCAATTCCTCGTAGGTTGTGGCGAGGACGAAATCGTCTGCCGAGATGTGATTATACCTTCCGGATTCAATCCTGAAAGTGATATTGACCTGAGCCGGAAAGGTGCGGAGCTTCTTTTCTGCGGGGAAGTTGAGTCCGATGACAGGCACTTCGACCGTTTTTTCCGTGTAGTAGCCGACACCGACCTTGACGTTAACCATCGATGGCTCATATTTGATGAGTTTTTGTCCCCGCATGGGAATCCCGAAATTACTTGGCTCGCGCAGTCCTTCGATGACGTAATCCTCGGAATATACTGCTTTCATCGTGTCGAGAACTGCTTTCGGAGCGAACACTTTGACTGAGTCGGGCTCGATTCGAATGCTTTGGATGTAGTTCTGTTGTTGTGCCTTGAACTTGCCCACGAGCTTAACTGGTAGCATTCGCGAGTAGCCGTGATTGTAGGCGAAACGAATCGTGTCGGGCCGGAAGGACTGTATTTTCATCGAAGGCACGAAGATGCGTCCGAGCATTCGTTGTATCTCGGCATTCGAGATATAGACCTCCGCGTCGTTCTTTCCCGTTTCGTATTTGCTGAAGTCTATCTCCAGACGGTTTGGTCGGAAGAGTGTCGAGAAACTGTGTCGCGCGAGTGTCAGGCCTTTGTTTTGCAGCGTGACGCTAAGCGTGGAAGGTAGCGAGTCGATGATGACAACATCGGGAGGCACGTTTTCAAGTTCCAGACGAACGCTTACCTCTCGTTGGAGCGTCTCGTTCAGCGCTTGAAGAAGCCAGAAACCAAACGATACGGCAAGAAAGAAACAGAAGACAAGGAGTTCGTGCCCCTTGCTTTCAAACAACTTTTCTGTCGTTTGTTTGAAGTTCTTCTTGCCCTGAGACATGGATTATTACTGTATGTTCGACTGCGGAGAGGCAAAGACGCTGCCCTTGTCGACGGTGATGCAAATGCCGTTTGCAATTTCGACTTTGAGTGTGTTTGCTGCTTCGTCGATGTCCTTAACGGTTCCGTAGATGCCGCCAGCCGTTACAACTTGTGTGCCGCGGGCAATCGAGTTGCGGAAGTTCTGGATTTCTTTCTGCCTCTTTTGCTGAGGACGAATCATGAAGAACCACATGATGGCGAAGATGATAACCATCATGAAAATGAACGACATATTGCCGCCACCTTGAGCTTGAAGTAATGTAAGCATAGTTTTATTATTGATTGGTTGTTTCTTCCTTTACCAGTTTTCCCTCTGCCAGCAGTTTCTTTGCGATGGCGTCGAGTGTTGCGTTGATGTACTTGTCGCTTTTCGGTGTGCTGTACATCTTGGCGATATCGACGTATTCGTTGATGCTGACGCTTAGGGGAATGTTGGGAAACGTCAGTATCTCTGCGAGACCAAGCTGAAGGATAATGCGGTCCATGAGTGCTATGCGCTTAAAGTCCCACTTGCGTGTCGTGCTACTGATGAGTTCGTTAAAGTGTTCCTGACCCATGATGGCACGATAGAGGAGCTTCTTTGCAAAGTCGAGGTCGGCATCGCTCTTGTATTCGGGCATCAGCGGCCAAGTAGAAGTGGAGTTCTCCGTAAAGCGGTTGATGGTCTTGAGGACAAATGTGTCGACGATTGTCTTGTCGTCGTTCCAATAGACATTCGTGTCTTCCAGCAGGTCGGAAAGTTCCTCGTTGTTGCAGATGAGGTTGCGGTAGATGAGTCGCCACACTTCGCGATCCTCTTCGTAGCTCGATGTCTCGCTTTCCATATACTGCTTGTAGAATTCGCTTGCCTCTACCTTATTATATAAATCACGCACGAAGATTTCGTGGTCGGCCCAGCTGAGTTCATGTTCCGAGCAGTAATCTCGGAGCTGACGGTTCGATTCGAGCTGAATGATGAAACGGTTGTCGACAAACTTATGGCTCCACTTAATGCCGTCTTTCAACTTCTTGCTGCGCTTTTCATGCACTTCCAACATGCGTACCGACATGCGGCTGACCTCGACAAGAAGCATCAGGAGATAGTTATAAAGGTCGTATGCTTTGTCCAGACTGAGTTGAAGTTCCTTTTCTGCAACGTCTGGGTTGTGCGTTCCTTTCTGTATGTAAGAGTACAGCACTTGCACAAGCTTTATTCGTATCAATTCTCGGTTTATCATAGAGCGCTTTAACTTATTTCGCGTGCAAAGGTACGAATAATAATTGAAAATTGGAAATTGATAATTGAAAAGAATAGGATAATATGAAAAAAAGTTGTACATTTGCCAAAACAAAATGGTAAATGCAGAATGATTAAATGGTAAATGACATGTTGGAACCAGAGAAGAAACCCTACGAAGGCAAAGAAACCGAAATCCTTTTCTCGCGAACTGTCAAGGCGGGACAGCGCATCTATTACATCGACGTGAAGCGAAACCGCAGAGACGAAATGTACCTCAGCATCACGGAAAGCAAGAAGATGCTGAGCGGACCGCAGGATATGCCACAAGTCAACTTCGAGAAACACAAGATATTCCTTTTCCGTGAGGATTTCAGCAAGTTCGAGGAAGCCCTTCAGGACGCCTTCAAATTCGTCTCCGACGAGCAGGGAGAAGCTCCCGAAAGAGTGGACTCAAGGCCCGAAGACGGTCAGGATGCCGACCCCATCAAGCTGGATCTGGACTTCTGACACAGGGCGTCGCCCAACCAGAAATGCTCCGTCGCTCAACTTCGCACGAAGCGTTCATTATACATAAATATAAGTATAACGAACACAGCGTGTCGAGTCTGGATTTTCGACGTGTCGAGTTGATAATTTCGACGTGTCGAGTTGAGCATTTTAACGTGTCGAAAAAAATTTTCGACGTGTTGTTTTTGCAAATACGGCGTGCTTAGTACGAAAACTAAGCCTGCTTCGTCGGCAAATCTTCCCTTTTTCGTCGGTTAAGCAGACTTTTCGCGCCTTTCATTTCCTTATTTAATATATTATGTGTATCTTTGTCGCCCGAAACAAGTAAGCACACTCGTCAGATGAAGGTCGCAGTAGTCAAATACAATGCCGGCAATATCTTTTCGGTCGTTCATGCTTTGAAAAGGATGGGCGTCGAACCTTTGCTGACCGATTCCGAAGTGGAGCTTCGGAGCGCAGACCGCGTCATCTTCCCCGGTCAGGGCGAGGCCAGCAACGCGATGAACTACCTGCGTGAGCGAGGTCTCGACAGGGTGATTCCATCTTTGACACAGCCCGTTCTCGGCATTTGCATTGGTCAGCAACTGATGTGCCGTCATTCGGAAGAAGGCGACACAGATTGTCTTGGCATCTTCGACGCAGAGGTGAAGCGCTTCCAGCCTGTCAAGCACGAAGACAAGATACCGCACATGGGGTGGAATTCAATTCAAAATTGTCAAATTCAAAATTCAAAATCATCCCTCTTCAAGGGCTTGGATGGCGAGTTTGTCTATTTCGTCCACAGCTTCTACGTGCCCGTCTGCAAAGAAACGGCAGTAGTTACCGACTACATTCACCCGTTCAGTGCAGCCATGCAAAAGGATAACTTCTTCGCCACACAATTCCATCCCGAAAAGAGCGGCGAGGTAGGGCAACAGATACTCCGTAATTTCCTTGAACTATGATTGAGCTGATTCCCGCAATAGACATCATCGAAGGCAAGTGCGTACGCTTGACAAAAGGCGACTACGACACGAAAAAGGTCTATGGAGACCCGCTTGCGATGGCTCAGCAATTTGAGGATCTGGGCATGCGTCGCCTTCATGTTGTGGACTTGGACGGTGCTAAGAGTCAGCACGTTGTGAACCTCGATGCCCTTAAGACCATAACGACTCACACCAGTCTCCGCGTCGATTTCGGTGGAGGCGTGAAGAGCGACGACGACCTCGAAAGGGCGTTCGATGCCGGAGCCTCAATGGTAACGGCTGGAAGTATTGCCATTACCGACCCGGATCGCTATTTGGGTTGGCTCGAAAGGTATGGCGCAGAACATCTTATCCTTGGTGCCGATGTCCGAGACGGCAAGGTCTCAATCAACGGATGGAAGGAAGATTCCGACATCATGCTTGAGGATTTCCTCGCTCGCTACATGTCGGCAGGCACGAAGAACGTGCTCTGTACAGAGATTAGCCGAGACGGAACGCTTGCCGGACCAGCCCTCGAGCTCTATCAAAGCATAATGAAACGCTATCCGGACTGTTATCTCATCGCAAGCGGAGGCGTAGGAAAGACCGAAGACATCGTGGCTCTCGACCACGCAGGCATCCCTGCAGTCGTCTTCGGAAAAGCCTTCTACGAAGGACATATCGACCTGAAACGACTGACGGAGCTTTAATAATCTTAAACTTTGAATTTATAAATTTTGAATCATAACAAGTGTTAGCAAAGCGTATCATACCTTGCCTCGATGTCAAAGACGGCCAAACCGTCAAAGGCACCAACTTCCTTCAGCTCAGACAGGCAGGAGATCCTGTCGAGTTGGGCAAGATATACAGTCAGCAAGGCGCGGATGAACTGGTCTTTCTCGACATTACGGCAAGCCACGAAGGACGCAAAACCTTCACCGACATGGTGCAGAAAGTGGCTGCGGAGATTGATATCCCGTTCACCGTAGGCGGCGGTATCAGCGAACTTCGCGATGTGGACCGGATGCTTTCGGCTGGTGCGGACAAGATTAGCATCAACAGTGCTGCCCTTCGTCGCCCAGAGTTGATCGACGAAATCGTCAGTCACTTTGGCAGTCAGGTGTGTGTCGTTGCCATCGATGCCCAGCAATCTCTCCCAGAAAGGGAAGGCGAGGAAGGAACTTGGACGTGCTATCTCAACGGAGGTCGCATTCCGACAGACCGGAATCTCTTCGATTGGGCAAAAGAAGTGAACGACCGCGGAGCCGGAGAAATCCTGTTTACCAGCATGAATCACGACGGCGTGAAGCAAGGCTTTGCCAATGAAGCACTCGCTCGTCTCGCTTCGTTCCTGACCATTCCCGTCATTGCGAGTGGCGGTGCAGGCAAGATGGAGGACTTCCGCGACGTCTTTGCCCAGGGACATGCCGATGCCGCTCTTGCTGCAAGTGTGTTTCATTTCGGTCAGATAAGCATTCCAGAACTCAAGACATATTTAAGGAAAGAGAAGATTAACGTTAGAATATGATGAAGATAGACTTCGATAAGTGTGGCGGTTTAGTGCCAGCCATCATTCAGGATTCCACAACGAAAGTCGTGCTCATGCTCGGCTACATGAACGAGGAAGCGTTGAAGAAGACACAAGACACCGGGCTTGTTACGTTCTTCAGCCGTTCCCGCGGGTGCCTTTGGACAAAGGGTGAGACCAGTGGTAACTACTTGCACTTGGTCGATATAAAGTGCGATTGCGACAATGATACCCTGCTGATTCAGGCTAAACCCGACGGTCCGACTTGTCACACAGGCAGCGATACCTGTTGGGGCGAAGAGAATAAACCGAATCCTCTGCTCTTCCTGTCCGAGCTCTCGGACTTCATTGAGAAGCGACACGAAGAGATGCCCGAAGGCAGCTACACAACCTCGCTCTTCAAGGACGGCTTGAATCGTATGGCTCAGAAAGTGGGAGAAGAGGCTTTGGAACTTGTCATCGAAGCCACAAACGGCAGCAACGAACGCCTTATCTACGAGGGTTCCGACATGCTTTACCACCTCATCGTGCTCCTCACAAGCAAGGGCCTTCGCATAGAAGACATGGCTCGTGAACTCATGGAACGCCACAACCCAGGTTGGAAGAAACATTAAACCATGCGACTATGATACTTAACTATAAAGATATCGACATTTATCAGGACGACCAACTCGTACTTGGGAAGGTGAACTTTAGTGTCGAAGAAGGCGAGATGGTGTACCTGACAGGTCCTGTTGGCAGCGGAAAGTCGTCGCTCCTAAAGACCATCTATGGTGAACTGCCTGTTGAAGGCGGCAAATCAGACGTGCTTGGTTTCAATATGTTACGTCTTAAGACAAAACATCAGCCAGCCCTCAGGAGGCAAATGGGCATTGTCTTTCAGGACTTCCAACTGATGAGAGACCGTTCCGTAGCTCGCAATCTCGACTTTGTTCTCCGTTCGACAGGGTGGAAAAAGAAAGCCGAACGTGAGAAAAGAATTGAGGAAGTGCTCGATATGGTCAAGCTTTCCGACAAGAAAGACAAGTTCATCTACGAGCTTTCAGGCGGAGAACAGCAGCGAATCTGCATTGCCCGTGCCCTCCTGAACAATCCCAAGGTCATCCTCGCAGACGAGCCTACTGGCAATCTCGACTCAGAGAACGGCGAACTCATCCTCGCTCTTCTCGACGAGATACGCCGTCAAAATAATACCGCCGTCATTCTAAGCACACACAATATGCAGTGGCCAGAGTATTTCCCAGGCACCGTCTATCGCTGTGTTGACGCTCAACTTGTAACAGATAAAAACGAAGAATAATATGAAAGTACTGAAGTTTGGTGGCACTTCGGTTGGGTCACCGCAGAGAATGCAAGAGGTGTCGAAACTCATTACCGAAGATGGAGAGAACAAGTTCGTTGTCCTCTCGGCAATGTCTGGCACGACGAATACCCTCGTTGAAATCTCCGACTATCTTTACAAAAAGAATCCTGAAGGGGCAAATACCATCATGAATCAGCTTGAGCAGACTTATGTGGGACATATCGAAAAGCTCTATCAGACTGAGGAAATCAAGCAAAAGACGTTAAGATTCCTGCACGATGAGTTCGACTATCTGCGCTCTTTCACCAAGGTTCACTTTACAAGTTTCGAGGAGAAGGTCATCTTGGCACAGGGTGAGATAATAAGTACCAACATGGTTGTCAACTATCTTCAGGAGTGTGGGGTAAAGGCTTTGCTTATCAACGCACTTGACATCATCCGGACAGACAAGAATGCTGAGCCCGACATGAACTATATCAAGGACAGGATAACCAAGCTTCTCGAGGCAAATCCCGGTTACCAAATCTACCTGACGCAAGGCTTCATCTGTCGAAACGCTTATGGAGAGATAGACAATCTGCTGCGTGGAGGCAGCGACT
>Ga0247609_10002943_pt1 | contig 17569 bp, 19 predicted proteins | sample 172DNAGHGlowgp2_FD_193487 | JGI IMG/M metagenome (GOLD analysis project Ga0247609, IMG submission 193487) | Sheep rumen microbial communities from Palmerston North, Manawatu-Wanganui, New Zealand - 1728 DNA GHGlow gp2 | ecosystem: Host-associated > Mammals > Digestive system > Stomach > Rumen ...
AATTTATTGGTAATAATTCACATGATACTACACCAAATTTCTTTAAAGTATTCGTTACAAATTTCTTCTTTACTTCATATTCATATTTCTTTAAGTTCATCTTTACCTCTCTATATTATATATTACATGAACACTTATGAAATTTGCAGAATATCATCGATTGATTTATTATACTCTTGTTGTGTAGTAGTATCAATTTGCAACAATTTCTTTCTAATTAAGACTAATTCATTTAATTTGTTGTTATATCTTTCAATATAATAGTCTTTGTATTTACTATTAAGTTTGGATAATCTTTCAATATTTCTTTCTGTATACCAAATTAAATTATCAATTAATTCACCAAATAATTTCTTTCTTTCTGACTTTCTAATATTGATTAGTTCTTGTAGTTTAGTTTCTAAATCATTTGTTTCTTTGTCATATTTCTTCATTATTTCTAGTGGATCCACATTCAATAAATCTATATATCCATTAGAATTAGTTGGAATATTCAGTTTATTTAATAGTTCATTATTCATTCTATACCTCATTCAATTGTTATACTACAAATATAGTTAATTTAAAGTAATTCGTTATAAAGTCCCATGCAACATTTATCAAATATTCTAGGTTACATGAATGTTGCCCACTTTGATGCCCATTTAATGCTTTAAATCATAGTTAAATTTGGTCTACTTTCATGTAGAAGTCTAATTTAAGATCTCTTCAGGATTAATCTATCCTTCTCTTTGATTCAAGATTCTAATAGTACTTCTACACGAATGATGACCATTTCGTAAACTCAAAGATTAACTATCTATATTATATTCTTATTTAGATACGCCGTGGGGGCATTCGAAACGAACTCTCCCTATATTATTATTTAATTTAGCTTTGGGGCATATATGATTTGGGATCCTTGAATTTAATGCCAATATAATGCCCCCTTATATATTCTTATTAATATGGGCCCCGCCAGGCCCCCATAAATTGACTCTTAGATAGTCAAATTGATGTAATCTGGCAAATCTTCGTGCCACTTGACGAATCTTATGGACATTATGGACACTTTGCCAAATAAAGCCGTCTAAGCCACGGTTGGCGTAGCCCGAGAGGTGTCATAAAGATTTCGATCTTATGGACACCTTATGGACACTTTGACAATCTTATGGACACTATATACAGAAATACTACAAATTTAAATCTGATATGTTCTGGACTATTATTATAAGTAAGACGATAAATTGTATAGGTAAATGCAAGAATAGCCCAGAAAGCGCTTTCTGAACAATTATTTGAATAGGTAAATTATTTGAAATTATATGCATTTGGAAAGTAATAAATATATCAGAAATAGTTAAATTTGTAATAAACAATTATTTAAGAGAGGTAATTTATGGAATATAAGAATTTGTATATACTACATAGAGACAATTTATATTGGACTTGTACTGGTGATGAAAGTGAATATTCTAAGAATTATAGAAAGACAGCACCAGAAAGATATTGCTTAGGAACTGGATGGGAGGAAATTGGTTCGATTCCAACCAATTCTGAAGCGGAAGCAAAGGAACTTCAATTGAAGATAAACACAGTATTTAAACCATTTATTATACTCAAATCAGTAATATTAATTACAATGAATGAAGAGCTATTTCTTTCTTGTGTTAGACAACATATATTGAATGCAGATAGTAATCGTATGATAGAAATTATAAATACAATTACTGGTCACTTCGATTACACTCAGAAATTTGGTCATGTATACTTTGTTGAATGTAAGAATGATAAGTATAAGATTGGTTGTACTACTAACTTTGTAAGAAGATGGCAATCTCTTAAGAATGAAGAACAGAATCAAGCAATTAATATGATTGATGTATTTGAGTCAAATGATATGTTTCTTGATGAAGCAAGACTACAATGTAAATGTTATAAATATAAAGATAACTCCAACAAAGATATTAATTATATTCAAGAAGTTGGAAATTCAGAATTATATAAGAAATGCAATGAAGTAGAAACAATATGGAGAGAATATGACAAGAGAAGAGAAATTTGAATACTTACAATTCTTAGATGAACAAATCAATGAAGAACTAAGAAAGATTGATAGAGACAAAGAAAGATTAAATGCTTTATTGTCAAATTATATTGAAGCAGCATTGGAGATGGAAGATATAGAGGACTAACAATGAACGACATAGACATTCTTCAGAAACAAGTTAAAGATTTAACAGATAGAGTAGAGAAATTAGAAGCACAATTCACTTGGCCTACTAATCTAGACTCCGATTTCAATTACATTAAAGACCATCCATGGGAACAAACACCATATCAGTGGATGGATGAAGTAATGTTTCCAGATACCTCAGTAAGTAAGAGACCACTATGAAGATTGTATTGGGACAAGATAAATTCGAATTTCTAGGTGGAACTACTACATTATTGGTCGACCTTGCTTCTGCTTTATTAAGACAAGGTCATACTGTCTATTATTGGTGCACTGACCATAATAACAATACTTTATCAACAACTGAACAATGGTTCGTAAACAATAATATTGAAATGTATGTTGGACAGAAAGTAGACTTTGCAATTACATGTCAGAGAACTGCTACAATGTTCTTCTTAAATAAATGCAAAGTATTGCAACTATTGAATAGTAAATATACTACATTTGAATATCCAGTTGAAGGTGCAACACATGTAGCAGTGACAGATGAAGTTCGTTATTTCGTTAATGATAAATTTAACTTAGATGTACCTACAATATGGAATGGAATTGACTTAGAAAGATATAAACCTAATGGTGAATTACATGAAATTCCTAGAGTATTATCAATTTGTCAAGGTGATGATACTTTATTAAAGAATACTTGTATTGAATTAGGATATGAATTTAAATCAGTACCTAAAGAAGTAGGTTCTAGAATTTGGAATATTGAAGACTTGATTAAAGATGCCGATATTGTAGTTGGAATTGGTCGTTCTGCAATGGTCGGTATGGCATGTGGTAAATGTGTAATCAGTTGGGATAATCGTAATTTAAATCCTAATACTGGTTGTGGATATATCACTGCAGATAATTTCAAGAAATATATGAGAACAAATTTAACTGGAAGAGGATTTCCAACTATAGACTTAAAGACTGAATTATTGAAATACAATCCTGCTGATGGTAAAGCATTAAGAGAAATTGCTGAATTAGCATTGAATGCCGATTTGAATGTTAATAAATATATAAATGAAATTGCACTGAACTAATATATACTTCATTGTTATCTCCTCACAGACTCCAGAGTTATTCCTTTCTCTGGAGTCTATTTATATAGATATAAAGGAGCTAAATATGCCAAGAAAGAAAGAAGAAACAAAGAAAGAAGAATTGATCGTGACTGATGATGTAAAGATATTACATCAACTTGCAGAACAGTCATTGATACTCGTTACACAATTTGATGCAATCGAGAAGAAACTCGATAAGACTATTGAAATCTTAAATAAGATATTATTATTTAAGGTTGCAGAACATGGAGGTTAACTATGACTTTACAAGAATGGTTAAATGAGAACTTTAAACATATTACTTTATATGACACAATAGTCAAAGCTGGTAATATCTTAAAGGTACCAGAAATTAATACTGACTTAACAGTTGGTCTAATTTCAACAAATAACAAAGAAGAATTTGCTAAATTGGTATTCAATTATGTACCAGTTGGAACTATTATAGAACCAATTGATGATGATTGGTATGAATGTAAATTATTAGCAGTAAGAAATATGTTAACTAAGAGATTGTTAACTGATGGTAAGGCTCGTCATTTCTTAGATATTCTAGAACGTAGAGATAAAGAAAGATGGTCTAAAGAACCTAAGCAACTTAAAGTAGAACAGAAAGAAGATAAATCACTTAACATAACATTTGATATAGTATAATGAATTATTCACTTAGTAAATGGCAGAAACAATTTATCCTTGATGGATTTGATGATGATTTAAGAATTGCAGTCTGTGGTATTTCCTCAGGTAAATCCTATGCTTTGTCTATATGGATTGTATTGCAATGTTTGAAATATCCAGGAACAAGAGGATTGATTATTGCTCAGAATTATAGAGCATTGACACTTGTATTAATTCGTGAAATTAAGAATAGAGCTGCATCATTAGGAATTCATGTTGAACACAATAAAGCCAACAATGAAATCGTATTTCCTAATGGTTCTATTCTATATGGTTTCTCAGCAGAATCACCTGATGCAATCTTGGGTATGACTGAAATGAATGTACTTGTAATGGATGAAGGTGCATATTGTAATGAAGAAATTTATAACAATGCAAAGGACCGTCTTCGTGGTTCTAAATATCCAGCAAAGACACGTATCATTTCATCACCATCTAATACAAGAGTACAGAACTGGTTCTCTGCACTTTGTAAGAAATATCCTGATAAGGTAGTACATGCTACTGCATTAGATAACCCATTTACTACAGATGAATTTAAACAAGAACTTAAAGAACGTTATGGTGAAGGTTCTACTCTATATAGACAACAAGTATTAGGTGAAATCTTTGATGCTGACGTATCTTCACAGATAATCTTTAGACATGAATTTCCTTTAACTAAACAAGGTAGTGATACAACATATTATTTAGGATATGATGCTGCAGGTTTAGGTGCTGATAAAGATGAAATTGTAGTCATTGATAAATTTGGTATGGTAGACTATAAAGAAGTCTTAGAAGGAACTACTCTATATAAAGTAGATGTTATAAACGAATTAAAGAATCAATATCAATTTAAAGCTGGATGTGCTGATGGAACTGGTGGATATTCTACTGGTGTGACTGATGTATTAAAGTCTAAAGATATTGATATTGAACCTATTAACTTTGCTCAGAAAGCATTTGACCCTGATAAATATCCTAATGCACGTACTGAAATGTATATAGAATTGGCACAAGCAATTCGTAGTGGTTTCTGGGTAAATGATATTGTTAAAGAAGAAATGATTGCTCAATCAGTCACTATAAATGGTAAAGGTCAACAACAATTATTACCAAAGGAAGATGTTAAAGAAATCTTAGGTCATTCTCCTGACTTGTGTGATGCAGTTGCTTTGGCTTTATATGCAAAGAATCATTCAATAGTAAATACCAATAAAGAATATGATAATGTAGTACAACAATATTTGCATAAGGTAGGTTATTATGGATAAGTTAAAGCCAATAGATTGTTCTCATTGTAAAGCATATTGTTGCAGAGTAATTGGTAAGATATTACCAGAATTAGATAGAGGTGACTGTGCTTGTGTATATCTTACTGAAGATAATAAATGTGAAATATACAATGATCGTCCTTTAATTTGTAATACAGTAAAGTTGTATAATAAATACTTTAAAGACAAATATACCATTGAAGAATGGAACGAAATGAACAATAAAGGATGTGAGGTATTACGTGAAAGAGAACAATCAGAAAGCAAAGAATAAATTTAGAGCTACTAAGAAATGGAAAGACTTTAGAGATAAGAAGCGTAAAGAACAGAAAGTAGATCCAATTACTGGTGCAAAGCTGACTAGAATGGCTAATTTGCACCATTGTGATTTAGATGAAAGTCATTATGAAGATATATCAAATGAAGATAATTTCGTATTCTTAAATCAAATGTCACATAAAGTAGTACATTTCTTCTTTCTTAAATCTAAGCCTTCTGAATGGAGAAATCGTATAAAGAATATAATTCCAATTCTAGAGAAGATGGAAGAATTGAATACACATGACTAATTATTGTGTATAAAGGAGATTTAAATGCAATCAGTACGTGAAATTATTAAAGAATCTTGTGCGCGCATAAATTTGGTACCAAGAAGACAAGCAGTTCCAGGTGATATACTTGAGAACGCATATAAGCTATTGAAAGGTGTCGTAAATAAGTATAATTTCGATAACCTATTGAACTGGACTCAGAATTCTATTATCGTCCCTAATAGTAATTTAATTCATTTCTATGATGAAACTGACTTTGTTAAAGGTGAATATAATTTATACTTTGACAATGCAGATGAATTAAATGCTTATGAGTTAACTGAAGAAGATTATAAGAATGATGTATGGGCTATATTAGCAGATCATCCTTCAGTTCTATATAAAGTAATGGGTGTTGGAACACCTGAAGGAACAGTATATACTTGGTATGGAGCACCAATACACGAACCTTATCCACAGCGTTATCAAGAAATGAAACGTTATGAAGCAATGCAACATGTTCAGGTTAGAGATGTAGTAAAGATTAACTCAATTTATGCAATTTCTAATACAAATGAACCATATAAGGAATATTTCAAATTAGATTATATTAATCATACTGACTTTGATAAGTATTCTAATACATCAAGAGTATATACCTATACACAGAAATCTGAAGGTGAATGGGTAATTGAAATTAAACCTTTATTTGCACAACAGCATTATAGACTAAAGATTAATTATAATGAAGCAATTAAATTTGATTTAGATAGTGATTTGTATATTCCTGATAACTATGTAGAATTGTTAATTGTAGCACTTGCTCATAAATTGGCAATTATGTACCCACGTCTAGATGAAGCACAAATGAATAGACTACAACAGGAAGTACAAGTATTGATTGATAATGTAAGAACTCCTAAAGCACAAGATAGAATGATTCTACGTAATGACTATTGGGACTTATATGGAAAGATGTCTCAGAATGATTTATTAAGTGGACGTTGGATTTAAGAGGTATTCATGTCATCTCAAACTAAACTTATTCAGAATATTGCAGGTACTATATCTAAGTCTAATCTTGTTAAGGTTGGACTTGGAGAATCTGTTAATATGTTTGTAGAACATCAAGATACTGCAGATGAGAAATCTACTGCAATCTTAATGAGAACAGTTCAAGGACAGGTTAAAGCTGCAGATATTCATGGTAAATGTAGAGGTATGTATCGCGTATCAAGAGGTTATGATAATAAACCTGTCTTATATGCAGTCTTCGATAATACATTATATCTTATAAATGAAGACCATACCTATAATGTAATTGCTAGTATTCAGTCTAATGGTACAGAATGTCACATGACTGAAACTGGTGGTTATGGTTCTGCTCATCCACATTTGATTATTGTGGATGGTACTTCTGTATATGCAGTAAATACTGGTCTATCAATTGGTGACCAACAGATGGACTTCAGAAGTATTAAATTGCCATGTAGAGTTAATAGTAATTATTCAATTAAGCCAACTCATTGTGCTTATCTATATGGTTATTTAATCGTAAATGATGCTGGAACCGATGCATTCTATACATCATATCAATATCCATTTGAAATTGAAGATAGTGAATCAGAAGCATTCTATATCAATAGAAGTAATTTCGTAACATGGTGGATGACTCTATCAGATGATGTTAAATTACAGTATAAGAATGGTGAAATTCAAGACCAGTATTATACACAATGGAAAGAATTTATTGATGGTACTGCAGATGATACTCCTGAGAAATATGATATATTCAGAGTAGATACAGTAGAATTTGCTAAATATGGTTTCATTACCTACTCAGAATGGTGTCCAGATAATACTATTGCTCTATGTAGTAATGGTTCTAAATTATATACATTTGGTGAACGTTCTTGGCAGGTATTCTCATATAATGATGATAAGAATAATCCATTCTCATCTCCAGATAATGCTGCAGGTAATATTGGTATTAAAGCACCAAACTCATTGGCAATGCTAGGTAATACTGTATTATGGTTAGGTTCATCTGATATTGGTGATAATGGTGTCTTTATGATACAAGATACCAATATTCAACGTATTTCTACACAAGATATTGAACGTGAAATTGTACAAATTAAGAACCCAGAGAATGCCTATTCATCTATTTGGCAGGAACATCAACACACATTCTATTCATTGACATTTGAAGATAGTAAGAAGACATTTGTATATGATGTGACTGAACAGGCATGGCATTATAGAGCATCTTATGATGATAATAACCATTTAACATTCTGGCGTTATAATCACGTAACATTTGCTTATGGTAGACAGTATGTTGGTACCAAGAATGCATTATGTTATATGGATGAGAATAAGTATACAGAACATGATAATAGAGTCATTTATAAGATGAGACGTGGTGGTGTCTTAACATCAAATGACCAGCCATTCTATATTGATAGTGCACAATTGATAATCAACAATGGTCAACATTCATTTAATGACCAATATGACAATCTAGAATTAAATCCAAGAGTATCAATACGTTATTCATGGGATGGAGCAACATTCTCAGACTATGAAGACTATTATATGGGTAAGATTGGTAGATATGATTATGAAACTACAATATGGCATTTGGGTATGGGTTCATATTTCACATTAGAAATTTCATCTACAGAACCAGTACCATTGAGTATTGAGAACTTAAAGGTATCATATAGTCCAACATCTATATTCTAAGAGGTATTATGAATAACATAGACGTTAAGATTGTAAGATATGATGAAAGTAATCAGAATATAGAAGCATTGAAAGGTCAGTATGGTCAATTAGGAGATAGTAAAGCAGTATTTACTATCTTAAAGAATTTGTTAATAATTAATCTATTGCCTGGTGCTAAATATGATGGAGTTAAATTACCTTCTGTATATGATGGATTTATTCAATTATCTAATGGTACTAGAATACAAATAAAGGATAGTATATTAACTTGTAATTTATCAAATAATGTCAATGGTTATGGTATTCTTGTGTTGAAGAAGTGGAACTAGTCTACCTCTAATTATTGACTATATACATGTATAAGGAGATTTAAATATGGCACCAGTGATCGCAGCTGCTTTAATTGGTGGAGCAGCAACAATAGGTTCAGGACTATTAAGTTCTTATTCACAGAATAAAGCTGCTGAAGCAGAACGTGATGCACGTGAGAAAGCAGCTAATAAATTAAGAGAACAAGGCCAAATTACAGACGCTGAATATCGTAGTCTAATTGGCCAGATTAATGCATATTATAATAACAGAGGTTCATTAGGTACAGCTTCTGATGCTAATGCATATAAAGCAGCAATTGCAGGTTATAATCCAGAAGATTATGCTTATAACTTTGGTGACTTTAATTATGACAAGACTAAAGAAGATTTCTTAAATCCATATTATGGACGTATTATTGGTGATACTGCAAATACAATTCAACATACTGCAGCAGGTGCTGGTCTAGGACGTGGTACTGGTGCAGCATTGAATATTGCTAAAGGAACTGCAGAGAAGTCTGATGAATTATATAGAACTGCAATGCAGGACTATGCACAGGATCGTAACTTTGCATATCAGCAGTATAATGATGCAATTCAGAATAATCAGAATAAGTTAAATGCAATTAGAACTGCAACTGAATATAAATTAGGTCTACAAGGTAATCTAGCACAAGACTACTATAATACACAAGATAGTCGTATGTCAGATCTTATGCAGGCACAGCAAGATAGATTAAACGCTCAACAGAATTATTCTGCAGCAATTGCAGGTCTATACTAATAGGAGATTATCAATGGGAATTTATCAAAGAGACAATATAAATTATCAGTCAATGATTGATAATATGATTCGTAATCATAACGAAGGTGCTAGAATTCGTAGTGATAATATCCGTAACCAAGGTGATATTTGGGCTAATGTAATTAATAACTTAGGTCAGATTGGTTCTCAAACTGCACAGTATTATCAGACAAGAGATGACCAATTGGCTGATGCTAAAGCTGCTTATGAACAGAAAGTAGCTGATAGAATTGCTCAGCAACAGTTTCAGAAAGAAATGCAAGGTGCACAATTTAAACATGCAGAAGCATTACAGAAAGCTCAGCAATTAGAACAGAAAGGTTATAAAGAAGACGAATGGCAGAGAAATTATGAACTTGCTAGTGCAGAATATGATGCTGCAATGGCTGATTGGGTAATGGATAAGAATGACCCAGTTAAGAAAGCACGTTTATCTAAAGCTGCAACCAATATGAATTATTGGGGTGGCAAACGTGGTTATGAACAAACAAATCCATTTGTAATACAATCAGAAGTACCAGCAAATACTCCTGTATCAACTGGTGATGTTACTCAGACACAGCAAGGTCAAATTACAGGCGCTGCTATTGATGATCCAGAATGGACTGACGCAGTAAAGGCAAACGCTGAAGCAGAAGCTAGTAAGATTACAGATCCTGGTAAGAGAGCAGAAGCTGAAACTGCTATAAAGAAACGTGGTAAGACTAAAGAAACTCTTGCTAAAGAGAAAGCTGCACGTAAAGCTCAATGGGATGCAGGTCATAAACTTAAAGGCTTTGCATATCGTCAATGGAAAGAACAGCATGCTGACTTAATTAAAGAATTCGGAGAATAATAATGGGTGCATTTAAAGACAAGATCTTAGATGAGTTATATAAGAATAACTACGCTGAGTTATATGATATAATCGACCAGATAGAATCTGATGTCGATGTTGCAAACTATATCTCATCTGGTAAAGGATATTATCCTAAGATGATGAGTACTAAAGATCTTGAAGGAATGCCTGAATTCCGTAAAGCTTTATACTCTGATTTAAAGACTGGAGAAGTTGATTTAAATAAAGAATTTGGTAAAGATTGGTATAAGAATTATGAACAAATACCATCTGACCAAATTAAATTCGTTGCTGATAAACAGGGTGTAGATTATGGTAAACTTGTTAAAGAAATGGGTGAACAAGCTACTAAGAAGAGACGTCATGACATTGCTCATGATGGTACTATTTCTGGTTACATTACCGAATTCGTTGCTCCTCGTGCAGTTGAAGCTGTAGAAAGAGGTGAATCTCCATCTAAGAAAGATGTTGCATTAGACGTAGGTCAGAATGCTTTATATGCTATGCCATGGATGAGAGTATTAGGAACTGGTGGAAGTGTTGGTTTAAATGTAGCTAAAGGCGTTGCTGCAAATGCTGCTACTCCTACTATCATGGAAACTGCTGATGCAATTGCTTATGATGATGACAATCCAAGAGGTAATTGGAGTGGTACTGATGTTGCTACTGCATCAATGGTTAATGCTACTACACCATGGTTAATTCGTGGTGGTATTATGGGTGCAGGTAAGTTAGCTACTGGTAAAGGTAAACAAGTTGTAGATAAATGGATGCATTTAGGTGACCCTTCTACTATTACAAGAGAAGATATTATAAGACAAATGAATTCACCAATGCAACCACAGTCATGGGCTCAACGTAATAATACTATCTTAACTAAAGGTGGTAAGTTAACTGCTGCACAAGAGAAACAGGCATTATCATTTGATAAAGCATATAAAGAGAAATATGATAGAGTCTTAAAGAAGATGCGTAATGGTGAGAAGTTAACTGCTGAAGAACAAGTATTTAGAGCATCTGACCCAGATTTGAGTAAATATTCTCATGCTGATGAATATCCATTAAGAGAAAGAATTACTAAAGAAGAAGCTTTAAAGAACTATATGACAAATAAAGTTGGTGATTATTGGTATGACCAACAGTCACCATGGACAAGAGTTCCAGTTGTAGGTACTAAGATAGAATCACGTCTTAAAGAACAACGTAAAGAAGAAGAAGAAAGAGCTCTTGAACAAGCAATTCTTGATGAATTAAGAAAGAAATACGGAGATCCTAGAGGTTTATAATGAGAAATTTCGATAATTGGTCACGTTATTTAGATAATGACAATAAACCATTACATGGATGTGTTCAATTCATGGTTAAAGATGGTAATACTGTTGCACCTATCTATGACTGTGATGGTACTGAACTTGACAATCCTATTATTACCGATATTTATGGTAGAACTCAACATCAGGTCTTTATAGATTCTGATGTTCGTGCTTATTTCTATAAGTATATAGGTCAAGGAACATGGACTACACAATTAGATATTGATACATCAGACGTCTCTAAATGGAGTCTTCAATATACTTCTGAAGATATGGATGATAGTAAATCAACTTCTATTTCTGATACTGCAATTGCAATTCCTACTATTCAAGCATTACGTGATGTAGACCCAGCAAATATACCAGATATTCAGATAGATGAACAGAATACTAAGAAAGTAATTACTTTGTTAGGTTATAATGAAATTGGTGATAAAGAACCAGTTAACTATATCTTTGAAGCACCATCATATTATCCTGATGATGGAGGTTCTGTAATTCAGTCCAATGTAGAAACATCAGGTCAATGGATAATGGTTCAACCTACTGAACACTGTGATTCAAGACACTTTGGTGCATTCCCACAGAATTCATTTAATACAAATGACCAAACATATCAGATTACTAAACTATTTGAATATTGTCAAGTACACAATATTCGTCCATATTTCAATGGTTCAGATGATTATAGATGGTTTAGATATAGTAATTTAAATGTAATTGCTAAAGATATTGATGTAACAAATGGAACTAAATTCTATGATGTTGGTTCTAATAATACCATACAAGGTAATTGGCATGGTGATCCATTCTTCTATAATGCTAATACTAATGTTGCAGCAGATAATGTTAAAGCATCATGGCATGCTAAATCATATACCAATGCAAAGAATGTTATAATTGATGAAATTACTGAACAGAAGAACTGGCAAGATGCACACGTTACAGTTCAAGTATCTCCATTATTTGGTTATAACTTTACACATTGTACATTTGAAGATAATGGTAATATCGGTTCTGATAATACAAATAACATCAATAATACATTTACTAATTGTAAGTTAAATGAAAGAATGTTCATTACTTCAGGTGATTATACAGTATCACTTGCAGGTCAATGTTCTAATTGTCAAATTGATCCAGACGATTTCAGATATAACATGTGGTTATATAAACAAATTCGTCAAACTATGGATCCTAACCCATTCTTTGATTATAGAGACTTCAATAATGTAGGAAATCCTTATGAGAATTATGCTGCAAATGCAGTCACATCAAATACTATTCAAGTCAATAACTTAAAGAATGCTTTAGCAGTTAAACATAGAATTTATAAATTACCAAATCAAGAAGCAATTATTCTTGAGAATACTACAGGATGGTATGAAATTCCTGCTGATATGATTGTAATTATTAAGGACTCTAACGTCAAATTAGATGTTAAAGGTTCTGCAACTATGTCAGTAACAAATTCTACAGTAGATTTAAATGAAATGCCAGCTCAAGCATCATCTGGTACAAATCAGATTACTGCATCATTTAGAGACTCTACTATTACTGGTCAAACTGGTGTATATGAATCATTTACTTCATATAACTGTATTGTATCAGCTCCAGTAATTGCAAGAAATTCTGTAGTTAAAGACTCACAAATCAATCAGGACTTAACATTAATTCCTCATGATGGTGTCACAAGACAAGTATCTTATTATACATCTATTGGTGTAGTAGATCCTACATTGCAAACTAAAGATGTATCTAAGTTTATTAGTTCATTTATCGATAATAATATCTTTAATGCACGTCTTGTAATCGATGCTCAATGGGGTATTTGTCCAACACATAGTACATATCCAGTTAACTTAGAACAATGTCTATGTGAGAATTTGGTAATTACTAATAATATATCAAACGTTCAAGATGCATGGTATATCTGGCCATTGACTGGTGCATGGGCTCATGATAACTTACATCATTATGTCTTTAAGAATAACGTTGGTGGATTTGAATGTTCAACAACTATACAAACAACAGTTAAAGTTGGTAATACTGAACAAGCAAATGGTATACTATTAGAACAATCAAATAATATCTTAGGTGCATATTATACTGCTATTAAGATGACTGATCCTATTACTCCACTATTGGAAGACTATATTGATGATTGTACAAAGTATTTCACAACAATGAAATTATTTACAATTGGTAATAGAGATGTATCAGTTGATTTAGAAATTACTTTAACACCAGATGGTAGTAAAGATAGTTATAACATTAATGCAATGGGATGTTCTAAAGGTATTGTACATCTAACTGACCAAGCAGAAGTATTCCCATATTATTCTACAAGATATAGTGATGCTGGTACTTTCAAAGTCAGTGGTCTACGTAATGTTAAGACTATTCCATGGATTGCAAACTGGCCAGTTATTTCACCTGTAGGAGAATACGAATGGGATCCAACATGGCAGATTAGAAACTTTGTAATTGGTATTGCAAACTTTGAGAATAATACTACATGTAATATCACATTTAAACAAATTCAATAAAGACTAATTATTGACTATATAATAAGAGGTTCTAATGGAAGAAGAATTAGATGTTACAAGTATTCTAGACCAGTGTAATAAATTTCTACATAAGTCAGACGATAGATACAATATTCCTATCAATCGTGCTTTAAATGACTTACGTAGATATTCTGGTGACTTCTGGAATGACGAATATAACAAGAAATATAAACGTAATAAGAGAGTTAATCTTGCTCTTAACAACTGGAATCCTATGGTCAATGCTATTAGTTCACCTATTAGTAATTCTCCATGGCACGTTGAATTAACTGAAGACAATATGTCTTATCTACAAGAAGCAATTGACCAAGTTGAAAGTGATACTGATAGTAAATCTGCAATCATCGATGCATTCCGTAAAGCTGTATTAACTGGTTATGGATATGTAGTCGCTACTACTATTGCAGATGAATTCACTGGTGAACCTAAGATTACAATTGAAACTGCTTCTCATATTGATGCAATTGCTTTAGACCCTACATGTAATACTGTAGATGGTTCTGATGCTGAAGAAGGTGCAGTCATTAACTATATCTCTGTAAAGAAAGCAAAGAGAATGTATGGTGATGATGTAGTTCCTTTCTCTTATCCAAAGACACAATGTCAAATTGCATTCCCATTTAAACAATGGCAAATTCCTATTGATTGTGTAGCAGTTATCTCTTACTATGTAAAGAATGATAATGGTCTAGTCGACTTCTATAAGATTGTAGGTAATAAGATTGTACAACATGCACAATTACCAATTCGTTATATTCCAATTATCAGATTTGCTGGTAATGAAATCTTAGAGAACGATAATCTAAATTATAATGGTATTATTCAGCAAACTCTACCTCTAGAATTAGGTGCTAATATTGCCTATTCTACTATGATTGAAAGATGTGGACGTTCTGCTAAAGCCAATTATATGATTAACGTTGATGCAGTTCTACCAGATAGTCTTGCTGCATGTAATCAGGATGATACTGTTGCAGTACTATGGAAGGGTGAACATCAACCAGTACCATTGACTGAATCATTTGAAACTGGTGATTTACAGAATACAATTTCTACTTGTCGTATGTTAATGGAAGATACATTAGGTATTCCATTGACTGGTATTGCAGATCAGAAAGAAAGAACTGCTACTGAAATTCTACGTCAAGAAATTTCTAAAGAGTCCAATACTGCATCATATTATAATAATGCCTATAAAGCAATTCGTACATTAGGTAAGATTATAATTGAACTATTAAATAATGGACAAGATTTACGTTTCACTCTAGAGAATGGTCCTCAAATCATTACTAGACAAATGAAACAAAGACAAGAATTAAATGCTTTGGCTACAATCATGCCAGATGAAATGAAACCAATTATTGCAAAGTATTTCGCAGATACATTGAAGAATGACCTTGGTGAAGACCTATCTCGTAATATTGTTGCTAATCTACCAGTTGGTGTTAAATTCATTTCTGAAATGCAAGATCCTGCTGCTGTTCATCAGTTGAACCAGATGCAAGCTGCAATGGAAGATACTATGTTTGAATTGCAGAAGAAACAAGCTGAAGTTGAAGAATTACGTCAACAGTTAAATGCAACTCAGTTGAGTATGTTAAATAACAGAGAACAACGTGAACTTGATTTCCAGAAGTTCCAGATTAGTGAACAAGATAAGATGCTTCTTGAAACTGCTAAACTAGAACAACAGGGAGTTAAGATTGATTCTGATAATGTTATGAAACAACAAGAAATCAATATCAAAGCTGCTGAAACTGAAATTAAACAGGCACAAGCAGCTTCTGATGCTGAAGTTCGTGAACAAGAAGCATACGTTAAAGGAGTTGAAGATACTATCAATAAAGTAGTAGGAGGCTAATAAATGATATTTAACGTATTAACCGCACCAGGTTTAGGAAATAATGCTCTTAAATCTGGTGACAGACTTGCTACTGAAAGACAAACACAAGCTGAACATGATGCTCTTCTAGATCCTACCAATTTACCAGAGTATCAAGATATAATGCTATTGCCTGATGGTCCTCAGAAGTCTTTAGCATTATCAGCTTTGCAGTCTAAAGCACAATTAAGAGAAAGAGAATTTCCTAAGTATTGGGATGACCAATATCCTCGTAAACCTATTTCTCAATCTGACTCATTTATTGGAGATATGAACTACGATCCATACTCTAATTATTTAAATATCAATATTGGTAATAAATCATATTCATATTCTGGTATGAAACCTTCTCAAGTATCAGATATGTTAAATGCACCTTCTATTGGTAAATACTATAATGATTATCTTAAAGGATAGTCATTCCTAGCACTTGTAGTGTAATGGTTAACATCCAACCTTGCCATGGTTGTGTTTCGAGTTCGAGTCTCGATAAGTGCTCTAATTATTATATGTAAATGAATAACAGTGGTTCAATTACATTCATTAATACACTGGTTAGAGGAATTACTCACCTATGTCAATGAGTACACAAGAAGCATTCGATTACCTAAACAAATTGAAAGGTAACGATAATACAGCAGCTGAAGTTGAAACCCCATCAGTTGAAACTTCTAAAGCAGAAGAAGTTAACGTCGATTCTCCTGTAAGTTCTGCTTCAAATGACGGCGATCAGAAAGTAGAAGAAGTTAAAGGAAGTGATGAGCCTAAGACAGATGATACTAATGATAAGAAAGAAGAAGTCAAATCTGAAACTCCAGTTGAAGATACAGTAAACAAAGAAGTTAAAGAAGAGACTGATAAGAAAGAACACTCTCAGCAAGAGAAACGTGAGCTTTCTCATGAAGAGAAACGTGATTATGCCTTTATTAAGACAAAGAATAAGAATAAAGAGCTAAAGAAACAAGTTGCTGAAAGAGACAAACGTATCAAAGAATTAGAAGATACTCTAAAGAAATACGAACCATTAACCTCAAACGATTTCAAGAATGCAGATGGTTCAGTAAACATTGATGGTTATACGAATTGGAAGCTTAAGGAAAGAGATATACAACATGAAATTAAAGACCTTCAAGCTCAGAATTCTCAAGACCAACTTGCTTATGACTTAGAACAAGATCGTATTCTAACTGAAAGATGTTTCCAAGGTAAAGACTTAGAAGATTATAATAAGTTAATTCAGTCTAATGGTCAAGTATTTGCACAAGTATGTCATGAACATGAATTAGAATCCTTACCTGAGAAAGATAAGAATGCCAATCCAATGTTCACTACATTAGATACATTTGCTGAATATCCTATTGTATTACGTGAATTGATGACAAATCC
>Ga0247609_10002944_pt1 | contig 17565 bp, 13 predicted proteins | sample 172DNAGHGlowgp2_FD_193487 | JGI IMG/M metagenome (GOLD analysis project Ga0247609, IMG submission 193487) | Sheep rumen microbial communities from Palmerston North, Manawatu-Wanganui, New Zealand - 1728 DNA GHGlow gp2 | ecosystem: Host-associated > Mammals > Digestive system > Stomach > Rumen ...
CAGGATTCGATGTTGTCGATTTTAAAGAGCTCATATCCCGATCTTGCAGCTTACTTATCAACTTTTGACTTTGGTAACGATTACTTGAACAAATACTTCCGCCTTTATAAGTACTGTAAAGTCACCAATCAGATTCTACCAGAGCTAAGAGAAATGGTAGAGGAACAGGCCCAACAACGTCAGTATAACGAATGGCTGCGCCCTCGTTCTGAGATTGTGGACAATCTTAAGGCAAAGTCACCCAACGACATCTTGTATTTCATGGACGCAATGGGTGTTGAATTCTTGGGTTATATGCAAGAAAAGTGTTTTGAATACAATCTTCTATTCCATGCTGACATCGCCAGATGCGAGTTGCCCTCAATCACATCGATTAATAAAGGATTTGTGCAAGAATTCAAAAATAGTAAGTGCACGGTAATAGACAACAAGGAATTAGACGATCTTAAGCATGAGGGTCAGAACACCTATAACTATGAGAATACAAAATTGCCAATTCACATAGTTGAAGAAATCAACATTCTCAATAAGCTTATTGACCAGTTGAAAGCTTTAAATGCAAATCAGACAGCTTATGTGATTGCAGACCATGGTGCATCTCGTCTAGCGGTAATCAACGAAAGTGAAAATAAGTGGGAGGTGTCCGAAAAAGGGCAACACTCTGGACGATGCTGCCCCAAGTCTGATATAAGCGAAAAGCCCGAATTTGCTACTGAAGAGAATGATTTCTGGTGTTTGGCAAACTATGATCGTTTTAAAGGAGGTCGCAGGGCCAATGTTGAAGTTCATGGCGGAGCAACACTTGAAGAAGTTACGGTACCGGTTATAAGTGTCGTTAAGGCTTCCAAGAAAATCAGTTGTAAACTTGCCGAAGACAAACCGATATTTGTAAGTTATAAACGGATAGCTAAACTTTTACTGTTTGTCGGAATTGATTCAGGAGAGATTTCAATTTCTATAAATGGCAAGGTTTATAAGGCCGAGTCAACCGAAATTAATTATCAATATCAAATTGAAATGCCTGATTTAAAGAAGGCAGGGCATTATAACTTTAACGTGTATCTTAATGGCGCTTTAATTGGCCGAGATCTTGAATTTGAAGTCAAGAAAGAAGGCGCAAGTGAGAATAAATTGTTTTAATCGAATATAATCATGGAAGATAAGCTGAAAAGATATTTCGAGGATATGGTTGTTTTCAAAGATCTGAAAGAAAGCAACTTCTTCAGTGGGTTAAAACTACCATCCTTTTTACGTGACTGGCTCCTTAAAATGTTCGAAGATGAAGAAGGTAAATTTGACGTGGAAGAAGTAACTAACTTTGTAAGAACATATATACCTTCTAAAGCGGATTGGATTGCCATAAAAGACCGGATTGTAGTTGATAACGAGCGGGTCAAGATACTAACTCGTATTTCCGTTGATATTGATATCAGAACTCATGAGGTCTCGTTTTCCCTTCCTGACTTTGGACTAACGAATAAAGAAACGATTATCGAACCATTTGTTTGGGACGCTTGCAGAAGCGAGCTTGTAAAAGCAAAAGAGACGTGGGGCGTTGTCGAACTAGGATACCGTTACCCTGAACAAAATGGTAAGATTAAGGGCAAAATCAAGTTGTTGAGTTTCCAGAATTTCTGTCCCTATGAGATTGATCTCGATTTCTATAAAGAAGTCCGCAAAGAATTCAATGTCCACGAATGGATAGATGTCATTCTCGGAGCTATCGATTATAACGCAGCAGGATATGAGGATGAGCATCAGAAACTTTCATTGCTGACTCGCCTCTTGCCCTTTGTCGAAAAACGACTCAATCTCATTGAGTTGGCTCCCAAGGGAACGGGTAAGTCTTATTTGTTTGGCAAGATTAGTCGTTATGGTTATTTGTCTGCAGGTAAAATTACCCGCGCTAAGCTGTTCTACGACCTTGCCAGACGCGAAGAAGGCCTTGTTTTTTACAATGATTATGTCGCTTTTGATGAGATCCAAAAGGTTGAGTTTGACAACCCAAATGAAATGACTCAAACTTTACAGGGCTATATGGAGCAAGGTACCATCAAAATCGGTGATAAGGATGGTGTCGCTGATGCGGGATTTGTAATGCTTGGCAATATCGATGAGGAGAGAATGGATGAATTCCAGAATATGTTTGAATCATTGCCAACGATATTCAAAACTACGGCATTGATGGATCGAATTCATGGTTTTATCAAGGGCTGGGATATCCCTCGAATGAATGAAGGCATGAAAATTTGCGGATGGGCTCTTAATTCTGAATATTTCACGACTATCATGCATCTGCTTCGTGATGATGTATCTTACCGTGCAATTGTCGATCGTATTCTCGACTATCCTGAAATTGCAGATACTCGTGACACCGAGGCCGTGAAACGAATAGCCACTGCCTATCTGAAGCTATTATTCCCTCATGTACGATCAGCCAAAGACGTTGACGCCAGAGAGTTTAATCGTTACTGTTTGATGCCTGCAAAGAAGATGCGACAAATCATCGTACAACAGATGGGTATGGTTGATTTACAGTATAAAGGCAAGAATGTGCCTACATTCACGATTCGAGACAATGAAGAAGGATAAAGCATATAAATGTATTGCTTGCGGACAAGATCACCTTGATAAGGATACTGTTGGTATCAACAAAAAACTTATTGGTGAAAATGTCACTTCTTTCTACTGCATGGATTGTCTTGCAGACTATCTTGGTTGCGAGGTTCAAGATATTCTTGATAAGATAGAAGAATTCAAGGAAGAGGGATGTAAGTTATTCAGTTAACATGGCTCAACGATACAACATATACGCTGATAACGCCGCCACAACAAAATTGAGTCCAACGGCTCTGGAGGCAATGTTACCATATCTGCAAGCGGATTATGGAAACGCGTCGCAGCCATATTCTTTCTCTCGCTCACCTAAGAAGGCTATCAAAGCAGCACGAGAGATTATCGCTAACTGCATTGGTGCTGATCCTGAAGAAATATACTTCACTTCATGTGGTACTGAAAGTGATAATTGGGTAGTTGCTGGAGCTGTGGATTTAGGTTTGCCAATAGTTACATCTGCGATTGAGCACCATGCCATGCTTAAGCCGTGTGAACATGCGTTATCTCGGGGCCATAAGGTAACCACATTACCTGTTAACGCTGACGGGATTGTCGAAGAGCAAACCTTGGAAAATGCTACTATTGAAAGTAATGGCATTGTTTCAATTATGTATGCCAATAATGAAATTGGTACCATTCAACCAATACAATCACTGGTAAAGATTGCACATAGTAAAGGTTGGCTTTTTCATTCGGATGCAGTACAGGCAATAGGACATTTGCCTATTAACGTGCATGACCTTAATGTTGATCTAATGTCAGCATCAGCACATAAATTTAATGGCCCTAAAGGCATTGGTTTTCTGTATATCCGAAACGGCTTAGAATGGCCGCCATTCATAAAGGGAGGAGCACAAGAGCATGGTTTCCGAGCCGGAACAGAGAATGTCGCTTATATAGTGGGGATGGCCACTGCTCTTCAGGAGAATGTTGAAAGGATTGATGGAACAAGCTGTCATCTTACAAAACTTGAACAGATTATTATTGATAATCTTTCATCTGCTAATGTGACTTTTAAGCGCAATGGAGCTAGAGAACACATCCCTGGCAATATTAGCTTATCATTCCCTGGCGCAAGTGGCGAAATGCTCCTTCATCGCCTCGACCTGATGGGAATATCTGTATCAACTGGCTCTGCTTGTGATAGCCAAAATACACAGATATCTCATGTCCTTAAAGCCATTGCTCTTGATAATGAGATAGCTAGAGGAACTATTCGTATTTCATTAAGTCGGGACAACACTGAATCCGATGCTATTTATATTGCTTCAGCAATTGTGTCAATCTTATAACAAACAGAATTCTTGATAACGAGTCTGCTAGAGTATGACGATTGAAGATAAAAAAACAAAGCTTTTGACAGTCAAGATATGTGTTGTCGGTATTACATATACTTATGACATTGGATTGTTCTTTAGTGTGATAACTAAAGACGGAGTTTATTTTGAAGAAGGATATAATCTGAGTATGTGGCCTTGCATAAAGCTTTCGATTAATGATGAAGTAAGGGATTTGAAAAAACGCATTATTAAAGGAGAGCAATTGAGCAACGAGCAATTGATGAGATGCCAATTTTGCAAAGAACTATGTACATTTCGAGGCTATAATTATTCTTATGTTTTTTCGGAAGATATGTTGAACCATGCATTAGAGGCAATAAAACAACAGCTTCCAAAACTAGACTGCTCTGGCAATAATGCTTTTGCTTATATAGACCCAGAACAGGCGAGAGTTGAAATAACACTCTTTTCATCCTACGAGAATCTTCGAGAATACTGCATTGAAAAATGGTCTAGTAGTATTTTGAGTTGGGATGATATGGATGATGCAGAATTAGAGAATTGGTATAATATCGCAGAGAAAGAGAATTGGGAATGCTTGCCATACGTGGATGTCTCATAAATATATTTTATTTGTATCAGTTTACGATATAGATCAATTTACCATTATGATGCGTAAATATGAATAAAATATAAATAAACAAAGAAGAATGAATGAATCGAACTTAAATTTAGGATAATTTCTGATTTGTTATATGATTCAAGAAGATATAATAAGAGATAATATCTATACAGCTATCAGAGCTGCTGGATACAAATACGCAAAATACTATTATGAGAATTGGGGTGAAGTGTTCAAAGATGAGTTAAATGACAAAGAATCATATTATTTTGACTCTATTGATTCAAACGGAAATCCTTTGCGTGAAATATTCGAGGAACAAATTTATGAACAAGCATACCACAACTATTGCTCAGGTACGAATGATGACTTTTTCGTCAACTTTTATATCGATGGCTTTTCTAAAGAAGAACGTGATATAGTTGATGATGAGTATCTTTTCGAATACTTGCAAGATGGGTTTGAAGATTTTGTGAAAGAGACATACCAGAATTAATAGATTTAGATATTTATTATGGCAACTTGGGATAAACAAAAGCTGATGCGTGAGAACGGAGAACTTGTTGATATGCAAGTCCCTGTCATAGTTTCAGCAAGTCGAAGTACAGATATTCCAGCATTCTATGCTGACTGGTTTTTCTATCGACTAGATAAGTCTGGATATTCTGCATGGACAAATCCATTCAATGGCGTTCGCAGTTATGTTTCTTATAAAAACACACGCTTTATTGTGTTTTGGTCTAAGAACCCCAAGCAGTTACTTGACTACCTGCCAATCCTCGAACGTCGGGGCATTGGTTGTTATATTCAATACACATTAAATGACTATGAGGCTGAAAGCCTTGAAAAAAATGTGCCATCTATAACTCAACGAATTGACACATTCAAGTTGCTTGTTGAGCGTCTCGGCAAAGGTCATGTAATATGGCGATTTGATCCACTGCTTTTGACAGAGCAGATAAGCATTGATGAATTGCTTTCAAAAATTGAAAAAATAGGAGACAATTTACTTGGTTATACCGAAAAACTAGTCTTTAGCTTTGCCGATATTCTTACTTATCGAAAGGTCCAGGCCAACTTACAAAAAGCCAATGTTCATTATCAGGATTGGAATGAAGCTCAAATGCGAGAGTTTGCCAAGGAACTTGCAAAGCTAAATGAGAAATGGAAATACGAGTTGGCAACCTGCGGTGAGAGAATAGATCTTACTGAGTTTGGTGTCAAACCAAACCGCTGTATTGATGATGACCTGATCATACGTCTTGCTTACGAGGACAAAACCCTCATGGATTATTTGAAAGTCAAAATATATCAGATACCGCAGCCAGGCTTATTTGGAACCGAGCCACTGCCCGATGGAGCAATCTTGCTTCCGAGTCACAGGTATGCTCTACATGGTGATAATCGTGATAAAGGACAACGCAAATTCTGCGGCTGCATTAAAAGCAAAGACATTGGTGAATACAACACCTGCATACATGGTTGTGAATACTGTTACGCTAATGCAAGTAGAGAAAGATCTATTGCAAACTTTGAGTCACACAGAAAAGATCCATATTCAGAGACTATAACAGGAAAGTAGATATGTCGTACTCAGTAGACCTAAATAGTTCATCCTGCCAATCCATAGATGAGATTGTTGATTGGTGTCACAAGTTTGTTCCGTATAACTATAAAGCACGGCCATGGTCGCATCCTGAATTACAGCATGGCGTGAGTTTGTTAGCAAGTAATGAAGCGCTAAATTGCTATATGTCCGCATATGGTGATATGCACGTGAGCAAGTGCCGTGCTGCAATGATGAACTTTCCATTTAATCAGTTAACTGGAAGTATCGAGATTGTCGATTGGGGCTGTGGACAAGGTATTGGTTCTGCATCAGTCATTGATGCACTTATGCAAAGAGACTTGATACAATGGTTGAGAAAGGTCACGCTTGTCGAACCATCAGCCAGCGCTCTTGAACGGGCGAGATGCAACATAGCTAAATTGACAAATAACAATGTTGAGATAAACACAATAAATAAGTTCTTGCCCGCAAACGATGAAACGAATGGGAATGAGATAAGTGAGATCGGATATAGGTATTCTAATATAATTCATGTTTTTTCGAACATTCTTGATGTAAGAAACATTGATCTTGCCTCACTTGCTCGACTGGTGGCTGCTTCTCATGGTACGCATTTTGTTTTGTGTGTTGGTCCAAAGAATAGTGCATCATACAGGATAGAACAATTCTGCTCAATATTTGGAGATCAAAATTACTTCAGCAATATTGATAGTGTTCGATATGGTCGAACTAAAAGAACCGGTCATCCGTACACATGTATTGCTAAGTGTTTTACTTACAATGGCTCACCTTTGGATTTCAGCAGCATGTCTCGCTATCAAGACTCTGGACTTGAAGTCTTTAATGACTATGACCTTCAGTTGCAAATCCAGAACAAGGTTATGTCTGCCCAAAAGGCGAGAGTTGCATACAGACTACAATACATGTTATCTGTAGATGATATTATGTATATTGACCCCGTCATCAATGAGACTGCAATAGACTTTATTATTGTTAGGCCCAACAAGGGAATATTGCTTGTCAATGTATTTGAGAAAGACTTAAGCTTTTGCTCACTATCGGATAATCAGCGTAGTATAATTGAGCAAGTGGACGTTGATACGGCAGTAGAGTATCAATCCCCTGTTGAGCTGATTAGTCTATGCCAGACAAGTATTAAAGATGGCATAGAAGAGCTCCTAATGAGTACCATTGAAAACAGCAGGAACTTCAGTTTGATTAAAAAGGTTGTAGTCTTTTGTGAGAACGATATCAATACAGTAAAGAACTTTTTTCATACTGATACGGGGATAATCAATTATACCTATCTTTTTGGTGAAGAGTTTATACGTGACACTTCTGTTTCTCAAAACCTATATAACCACATAGGTTTCACATACAACTCTAAATATTTTGACGATGTTGTAAAACGAAAGATAGCTGCTATCGTATCACCCTCATGGCACTCCTATCAAGAGGGTAGAATCGGGGTCGAACCAATTGGGCCACAACGCGAATTGTCCAAAAGCAGGGTAACTCGACAAAAAATCAGTGGAGTTGCCGGCTCTGGTAAAACTCATGTACTGGCAATTAGAGCAATCAACGCGATGAAACGAACAGGCGGTGATGTTTTAATCCTTACGTTTAATATCACATTGGCGAATTATCTGCGTCATCGACTATCAGAGATACGCGAGGATTTCTCCTGGGAGAAAATTGACATATATCCCTATCATCAATTTTTTAGGATTCGGGCCTCTGAATGCCAGCTTCAAGTAACATATGGTGCATACGATGAAACAGATTATTTTGCGGACACTCCAGAGCATAAGCGCTATTCTGCAATATTTGTTGATGAGGTACAAGATTATACAACACCATGGTTGAGAATGGCAGAACAGTTTCTTGAGCCCAATGGTGAATTCGTCGTTTTTGGAGATCCAAAACAAAACGTTTACCATCGTCCACTAGACACGAATGGCGACATTCGTTTAGGCGTTATTGGTGGCGTTTGGAATAGAGAACTCAATACAAGCCGTCGATTTAAAAACCCACGACTTGCAGCATTAGCAACATCATTCCAATCAACTTTTTTCACAAACGGCAATGTCGAAGATATAGCAACTGATTCAGATTTGAACGGCACGCTTAGCTTCAGAGTGCTATCATATTATGATATGAGGATGATGTCCTCTACTGATGACTTAATCAACAGAATAACCAGCATAATCAATGAAGACCAGAACGACTCGAAAGATTTTGTTGTATTGGGATTTTCAACAAAACTGCTTCGTCAAATAGATTATGAATATCGCATGAGAACTGGCGAACAAACAGAAGTAACATTTGTTGCTAAGGAACCTTTTGAACGGCTTAAGAATATTCATAATGTCAGTGATGAACAAACTGCTAATTGGAAGTTCCAAAGAGACTTTGAATCAATAGATCGAGTTAGAAAACAACTCTTCACGACAGATAAACGCTGTCTGAAGATATCTACAATTCAAAGCTTTAAAGGATGGGAAGCCCCTTCTGTAATTCTCATACTAGAAGAAGATTTTCATTCTGCAACGACTTCATACAGGCCAATGGCACCCGAGACAATATACACAGCAATAACTCGTGCTCGTGAAAATCTGTACATTATTAACATTGGCAATAATACATACCACAACTTCTTTTATACACAATCATTATGAATGACTTATTAATAAATGAGAAGAACGCAATTGTCTTCACCCTATCTCAGATTATGAGAGCCGATGGTATCATTCACCCAAAAGAGGAGGAATATATGAACCAAGTTTTTCGTGATTTAAACATAACAATTGATGATCTAAGCAACGTTGCCAATATCGATGAGATTCGTGCAAAGCAAATTATCATCGGAATGGAGCCAGAAAAGAGAGAATTCGCCAAAAAATTATTTGTTAACATGGCCGAATGTGACGGCTATGTACATCCTCGTGAGAAAGAAATTATAGAACAAACATTCAAGTGATATGACATTGTGATTTGGGCCTAGTTACTCAGGCCGACACCAAATTTAGGTATTGGAAGAATACCATCACATAATCTTTTTCACGAACATAGGGTTCGTGTGCCCGTTGCAATTTTGCAGCACAAACTAAAAAAATATTGATATGGCAGCTTCAATTCACCCGTACAAAGGTTATCTAAACACCAAATTCCGGATTAGCATCAAAGGTACGAATTCAGTTAGTTACACTGTTGATGATATTGACGGTAATCGAATATGTGATGGCATCGTTTTACCTAATGAACCATATGAACTGATGATGCCGCATGCCGGCGATTTCATTATCAAATTTGATGATGGAACGCAAAAAGAATTCGTTGTCGAAGATGGCTATAAGTATGGAGGAAACAAATTCAAGAATGCTTTTATCTTTGATGACTGTCCCTGGGGATTTGTCGTCATGCATGATAGAACATACTTCTACAATAGAAATACTGAGGAAGCATATGTTGAGGCTATTTCTCCCGACTCTATTGAATCCATATCCGAAGATTATGTATTTCTTAGCAATAAGGATCAGGAAGAAATAACTTTGTATTCCTTGGAAGAGCAGCGCCCAGTTCTTTGGATAAACAATGTAGTCTATTCCAATAAAGAGGTCGTGTGCTGGAAAGAGCAAGAAGATGGTTCTGATAAACAGATATTAGTGCTCTATTCTCTCGATACTCAACAAATCACGCATCGATTAGAGTGTGACGATTATTCAATAGACACTGAAAGCCAAACCCTGTATTACCATTTATCAGATTCTATCTTCAGCATCACACTATGCTCTAATATCGAACAAAAACTTGTGACAAAAACTCCAGAAGAGTTTGTGTCGTTTATTCACAATCATTTCTTTATTCTTAAGTCAAATAAACGTTCAAAATTATTTGTATATGACGCAAACGATTTCAGAAAAATGGGTGCAATCCCGTTCCGAGGCATCATAGCACGAATAAACGATAAGTCATACTTAAATTTATGGTCAAAATATCAGCAATTCAAAAAGTTTGACTTTGATTCTTTTGAGTTATCAGAAGCAACCATCGGCTGTATCTACTCTGAATTTGATTTTTATCCTAGTGATTGGTCAGACACTGCAGAATCTGGTGACAGTGGGATTAAGCTATTCTATACAGAGAAGACAACCGAAATTACTTCTTCTAAAGGGTTGTATAGAAATCACACAAGCAAAGACGAGTCGTGCCATTTGAGAGCATTAGGCTCTGAAATTGAATACAAGTTAAAGAATCAACAAGGGAAGGTTTTCATTAATCAGAACTATTTCCTATTCTACAATGCTGACGAATCCATTGTAGTACCACGCTTTTACCCCAAATATATCTGCTATTTTGATAACGCAAAAGTATATCGATTTGAAGATACATTTGTTCTCCAGAACAGTGAGGGTGAGATCCGAGTATTAAGTGATAACGGATTCTGGGACAAATCTGCGTTGTATCAAGGAGATCTGGATTTCTCATTTTTTGAGCAGTTTGGAATTGTCAAGGACAAAAATGACAAAAAATGCTTTACAAATAGAGGTATTATGTTGGGTGAGTATCAAGGCCGCATAAAGACTCAAAGAGCATTTGTTCGTGTTGGTGACTATCGTATTTTTGAAGGTGGTCTTCGAGTTGTTTCAAAAGACTGTCCATCGAATCTATCAGAAAGTCTTCAATATGGTCTTTCCATTGAGAGTGAGGGAGTATATCTCAAACAGTATGACGGGAAGAGGTTCACAAGCACGCAAATATTAGAAGACATCTATGAGACTAATCAGTATCTAAACGTCCTCTTAAGCGAGAATGGCCAACAGATCCTGTATCGGGACAAGAATGTCTCCACTATGTTAGATCTTGCAAGTGGAAAAACGATGGAATTTGATAATCTTTCATATATCAATCACATTAACGGCATTCGCCCATTAATTAGATTTATTGAATCCAGCCAAGCCATTCTAATCAATCCGCATGACGGACAGCCTATTGATTTTGACTTGGTGTCTGAGTACCAGTTTGTTAGTCCTGACGGGAAATACTATGCTGATAAAGAATTAAGTAAATATACGGAGTATCATAGTTTGCTGACAAATAAAAGAATCTCGGAAGAATTATATCATCAAATGGTAAAAGACTATGAATTCCATTTTGGTGATGATGACTCCAGGAAAGCTTTGATTGAGCAGAACAGAAAAGGCTTATTGAATACATATTATGAATTCTTTGCCAAAAAACTCAAGAAAAAATGGCCGGTTTATGAGAATAGATCTAAAGAAGATATTATTGAGGCATTAACGACATTTGGAGTTGGACGATATTGGTTTACAAATATGTTTATCGATATTAGAGGTATCGCTGTAATTAGGCGCGTCTATGATAAATCTGAGGTCGCACGCATTTCATTGGGACACCCGTTATGGTTCCTTAATTATGTTGCATTCTCAAAAGATTCCAAGTATGTTGCTATTGCAGGCAGATATCCTGATGGAACAAGTGAAGGTGGATTATTCTTAATCTTCGATTTAGAGACCAAGCAAAATGTTGTAAGAGAAACCGATACATACGCTGTATGGGCTGCGGCATTTAGCCAAAGAGGTGCAGTCGCTGCATATACAAGTAATCCAATAACATTCTTTGCGGATTCCCCTAACGGTTATGCGGACTCAACATCAGAAAATTCGTGTATAAACCACTATAATTTCTTGACATTTAGCCCAGATGGAGAGTACTTTGCTTGCTCACAACAAGGGTACTTGCGTTATAGGAAGCCAGATGGGAAAATAAGAGTGAACTGGGGACATCAACCATCTTCTTTAGTTAGTATCAGAAGTACAAACAATCCAAAGAATGAGCTAGTATCATTCCATGATCTGTCTGACCTAGGCATCGCTGATACTATGAAGGCAAGATCTGTGGCGTCGGTTTCATTCTCTAATAACAATACAAAGTTGATGATGGTTGGTCATGATGGAACAGTAATAGTTAGAAATCTTCATTTGCAAAATAATGCCAACGAATAAAAATGCGATGACACGTTATATGATACTGGATGAACTCTTGAGCAACCAGTATCACGACTACTCACTTGATGATTTGACTGAAGAAGTGAGTCGTAGACTGTCGGAAATGTATTCCGATACTATGGGTGTGGTGCGCCGAACCATTGAGAAAGACATCAATTACCTTGAATATGAGGGTCCGTTTTTGGTTGAAATAGAACGCAGGTGGGTACCATGCATCAACAAAGAAACCGGCAAGACAACAAGCAAAAAATGCTTACGCTATAAAGACCCATCTTTCTCAATTTTTAAGAAAGACATGTCTGTTGACGAAAAACTTCTTCTCAAAGAAGCATTGTCCCTCCTTGGCCAGTTTGATGGGCTACCCAACCTAGACGCACTTGAAAGACTACGATTGAGCTTGGATATGGGTGAGAAAGAAGATCGGCACATCATATCATTCACCAAAAATCCTTTAGAGAACTCAAACCTGCTGGGCGAACTGTTTACCGCCATATCCCACAAGCAGGTAATAGAATTGGAATATCATACATTCTTAAGACTAGATGAAAAACTTCATGTGGTCATCCATCCTTATCTGCTGAAAGAGTATAATCGCCGCTGGTTCCTGATAGCCGCTGCTGACATCGATCAGAAGATGCTCAACTTCAGCTTGGACCGTATTGATGGAGTGAAACCATTGAGTGGATATGAATTCATTGAACCGCAGAATGACTTGATGGAACGCTTCGATGACATAATTGGAGTAACACTCTATGAGGACAGTCCTGTATATAAGATATACTTTTGGGTAAGTGAGCGTTCGAAAAGTTATGTTTCGACAAAGCCCCTTCACGACTCTCAACGCTATCTTAAAGGCGGCAAAGAAGCGGAAATGAAAAAACGATTCCCAATGCTTGAAGATGGCGCTTTCTTTCGCATTGACTGCAAAGAAAACTATGAGTTGATTCGCGAGCTCACCTCCTTTGGCAACGAACTTATTGTCCTGGAGCCATCTGAAATTCAGGATAAAGTATATAATCGCATCAAATTGATGCAAGACGGTTATCAAACTTTACGAAAAAAGAATTCGTAAGTTGTGATGAACTTTGCAACGTCAAACATAAAATCATTCAAAGATGGAGCTATATTACGACAAAACCAGCCAAAAATTGGCTATGATAAAAAGTGATTCTAACGAGTTGGTTTTCGAATCTGATGTAGTAATTGGTCGGCACAGATTCCCTGATATAAATTGCGGATGTTTTTACATCAAAAGTTGGACAAACTTTTATCCTAGAGCGCCACATCGTGAATATATTTGGATAGATATTTTTGTACATGATGCTTTCTTCTTGCCAATTTCAGACGCTTGTGCTGATGGCAAATTCGATAAATGGCGTTTACCTCATACAGATTGGAGAGATAATATCAAACCCTTTCATTCGATTATCTGTACTAATCAGAATCAATCGTGGAATGGTAATTATGAACATGAGTTGGTATTTGCATTTGCCCAGGCTCGCGATTTCTGTAATAATTACCAAGAAAAAATGCTTCATGAAGTCCAGAAATTAACGTCATATTTTGAGGCACATAATCTTGGAGAGAAACCAAATTATTTATATTCCCTACTTGAACTGACAAACAATTGGTATAAGGCAGACCCGAAAATCGCAAAACTACTACAACCCTTTTTGGACAAGTACTGTTATGACCACATGGCATTACTGATTAATAAAATGCAAAATATTGATGATCCCTCCAATGCTGAAATAAACATTGCAAACCTGCTAAAGAATGGCGACCTTTATTGGAACCACATAAAGAGCCATGCTCTACCAGAACCTGAGACGCAAGAAACTAAAGAGTGATGCCTACAAAATACGTTCAAACTGAACATACGATTCGCAAAAGGGTATTACCTTTGTAGCATAAAAGATAACGAGCGGTCTTTGACAAGTCTGGAAGCTGAGAAGGCATTTTGAAATTCGTCCGGCGTATTCGCGGGATGTCCATAATTCCCTCTGGGACATTGTGGATAACAACGTCAGATGCGTTACGTTTCACTTTCGTACTATCGTACGTTGTTATTGTTATTTATTAATATATGGTGTTCATTGTATGATATGTGCTATATATGCTTAAAGAAAAGACTTTTCAACGACCGGAACTCAAAGACCGCTTTTTTATTTTCCACAATGGATAGGAACTACATCGCAAAACAAGCTGCCAGATTGGAGTCCAAGCAGGATCTTCTTTCTCTTCTCAATCGGATCAAGATGTCTTGGTACGAGGATTTCGGTATGCCTGATTTGTTCCATCCGTTCACAATGAGGCAGCTCAATTACTACAGCAATCCCAATCACACCTTTCACCGTTTTAGACAATTCAAGATAAAGAAGAAGACTGGAGGATATCGTCAGATCACAGCACCTCGCAACAGGACATTTAAACTTATGTTGATGTGTTTGAACGAGTTGTTTAAGTCCATCTATACGCCTTCAGATTACACCATGGGCTTTACAGAGGGACGTTCTGTTGTCAGCAACGCTAACATCCATAAGGGGCAGAATTATATCTTTAATATTGACTTGAAGGATTTCTTCCCCAGTATATTCCGTGTTCGTGTGCGTGCTAGGCTACAGGCAAAGCCTTTCAGTTTTAAAGAAGACATTGCCATTATGATAGCTGGCCTTTGCTCAATGAAAGTTTCCAGCGGCCATAACGACGGCAGCGACTACGTGTTACCACAAGGTTCCCCGACGTCACCGATCATTACAAACATGATTTGCGACAACCTCGATCGCCGTCTGGCTGGTCTTGCCAAACGCTTTGGACTGAAGTACTCTCGCTATGCTGATGACATCACGTTCAGTTCTATGCACTATGTCTATAAGAAACAGGGTGAATTCAGAAAGGAACTTTCACGCATCATAACGCAGCAGGGTTTTATAATAAACGAGACAAAGACCAGATTACAGAAAAGGGGATCAAGGCAGGAAGTTACCGGCATTATCGTAAGCGACAAACTGAATGTCACTAGGAAATATGTTCGTGAAATCCGAAATCTTCTCTATATCTGGGAGCGCCACGGATACACTGCGGCTATGTCTGTATTCTGGCCAAAGTATAAATCAGAAAAAGGCCATATAAAGAAAGGCAAGCCCGAGCTTCTCAACGTATTGGACGGCAAGTTGATGTATCTCAAAATGGTCAAAGGCAATGACGATACCGTTTATAGAAGGCTGCACGATAAGTTTCAGCTGTTGGCTAAGCAGGTCAACGACCCGGCGAAGACCACGAGCCAGGATGTCACTTACATTGAAACGTGGCCAATCACAGAATTTGAAGCCAAGTTCGGTACCACTATTGAATTTGTGATGCCTCAGCCTGGTGAAGAAGCCGTTCAGTCCGAGAATAATCAAGCCTGTCATCGCTATGCCCTGTTCTCATTAGCCGAAAAGAAAACTGTGGCATCCATCAACCGAAGCATTAAAGACGGTGAATTGAAGAAAAAGAATCTCCTTTCGATTTCCCATTGCAAGGATGCCGTTAGCAAGCGATTCTGGCTGATCCATCGTTCCAATAGGGATAATGTTCCACCGCCCAAGCCAATAGACATTGACGAACTCAACAATGAACTCGACTCTCTTCTAAATATGTGACAATATGGATGAGAAATTAAAACCGACATTAGAAAAGATAATTCAGCTCACAAGACAGAATCAGGAGTTTGATTTGGAACTGCGAAAGGCCTTGGAAATAATGCCTTCCGCAAGTTCTGTTTCTATATCTGATGAAAAAATCGATCAGATTTATGAGTATTGCATCGAAAAGATAATCCGAAAACAAGCAACTGAGTTTTATAAGGATTTTCCATTAAAGTCAATCACATTAGAACTAATAGAGGATTTTGTCAAGATGGAATTCTTTAGGCGCAAAGATGATTTTGGAAACTTCTGTCTTGCTCTCTACCAACAGATTGAGAATATTACCAATAAATTATGCGAAAACAGATCCATCTCTGATATTGCAGAAAAACTTTGGGCATATCCTGCATATGTCAAAGATGGTAAGATTGAGGAGAGACCCGATTCCGATTATATTATAGCTAAACTCATCTTCTTAGGTGATAACAAAAAGACAGGCCAACCGAATTATGTTGAGAAACCCAAGGTATCCCTACAAGCACAGTATGCGATGGACAAAGTGCGGTCTATAATATATTTCATTGGATATAAAGCGGCTTTGAGCAGTAGTGATTATAAAAGTTTCATTGAATTTGCCTCGTTGATGCAAGATATTTACCAATGCCGTAACATGAATCATAAAGGGAATACTCTCTATCCTTGGGAGGAAAAGGTTCTTGAAAGAATTCTGCCAATTAAATCGCTATGCTATTTTAAGTTCTTGGGAGGGCTTTCACAGTATGTTGAGTTCATAAAATCTGGTTATGAATCAATAACAGAAATTGAAACATACGCCAAGTCGCTTCCAGAAAAAAAGATTAAACCAATGGGCCCAAAAATTCTTGGTAAAATAGACCTTCCAGAAGAAAGGAAAAAACGTAAATAAAGTATCTAAATATAAAACTTAGGAATGACCTTTTGTTGCCATTCTAATAAATTGTAACTCAAGCGTTTTTCGAAATGGGATAACTGTCGTTACAAATAAACGGAGCATGTGTTACACTTCATCCCATTTTTCTGTACTGAAATTTGATTGAAAGTCACTTTTCTTGTGGGGAAATTTGCTATTGTCAAAGAAAATTGCGTAATTTGCGCTGCGTAAAATATGAAGTGACGATATGAAACTGATAAACAATCCGTTTGTGACCTATGGATACAAAGGTGCAGAGTACTTTTGTGACCGCCAGGAAGAGACCCGCAAAGTGATGAATGGCCTTAACAATGAGCGCAACATCACTTTGATAGCCCCTCGCAGGATCGGGAAAACTGGACTCATCCACCATGTGTTTGCCCAAATCAAGGAGCAGCAACCTGATGTGTGCTGCTTCTACATCGACATCATGGCCACCAAGAGCCTGGAGCAGTTTGTGCAACTGCTTGCCCAAAACGTATTGGGCAAACTGGATTCGCCGACTCAAACGGCCCTGCGAAAAGTCTCGGAGTTTTTCAGCAACTTCAGGCCGACGGTGACCTTTGATGCGCAAACCGGCATGCCGACGTTCTCGCTCGACATCGCGGTCCATCAGGAGGAGCAGTCGCTGCGCCGCATCTTTGAATACTTGCAGCAATCGGGTAAACGATGCTACATTGCCATTGACGAATTCCAACAAATCACTAACTACTCCGGGGCCAATACCGAAGCGTTGCTGCGATCCTATATCCAGTTCATGCCCAACGTCTATTTCATCTTCGCCGGTAGCCAGCAGCACATGATGAACGAGATGTTCATTTCGGCAAAGCGCCCCTTCTTCCAGAGTTCACAAATCATCAACCTGGGAGA
>Ga0247609_10002947_pt1 | contig 17558 bp, 23 predicted proteins | sample 172DNAGHGlowgp2_FD_193487 | JGI IMG/M metagenome (GOLD analysis project Ga0247609, IMG submission 193487) | Sheep rumen microbial communities from Palmerston North, Manawatu-Wanganui, New Zealand - 1728 DNA GHGlow gp2 | ecosystem: Host-associated > Mammals > Digestive system > Stomach > Rumen ...
TAGATAACTTCGAGTATGTTGAAGTTTATGCACAGGTTTCATACAACCCGAATCCACAGATAACTAGATTTAAGGTTGACTATAACACTAGTAATAGCTATAGATTTATGGTTGCAGGTCAGGACGGTGGAGCTGCACATCTGTACTTCTACACTATCGCACTTACTGGTACTTCATTCTCAATTGGACGTGCAACTGGCCTTATGCTTTCATATTCAAATCTTGGAAGTATTTCGCTTATAAGTCTTCCAAGTACAGCAGATGGTGTAGTAAAGATTGTCGGCATCGGTAGAAAGCAGTCAACCTGAAGAGATACGTTAACCTAAATGGAGGAATTTGAGAAATGAGTGAACCAATTCGATCTATATCAGAAGGCACCTTCGTCATAGGTGATACTAACGGTCTGACATTTGAATCTGGACCTGGAATCTCTGTAAGTCAGCCATCTGAAGGCACAGTCAGAATCGCAAATGATGAAACGGTGCTGTGGAGTGGAAATCTAACAATTGGTTCTACTGCTACACTTTCGGAGTCAGTAAAGAACTTTGAATTGTTTGGAGTTTATGGCCATGAAACTAATCGTGGCCGCGGCGTTTATCAGCAATTCAATCCTGCTATCATTCAGAATGCTAATACACAGAACTTTGCATTATTTCTTCCTGACTGTGCTTCTGACCTGAGTTGGGCTGGCTGGTATATTGAAAATCTACACTTCACTGATACAGCAGCAACTGCTCTTGTCAACGTTTCTGGTAGACAGACTTGGAGATGGTACACAAATGGTACATGGGAAGATGGCGGACCTGAACGATACATTCAGGTAGATAAGATCGTCGGCATAAACAGAATCGCAGGAGGTAACGCATAATGAGTGATCCAATTCGTTCAATCAGTCAGAACAACTTCATCTTGGCAGATCAGAAAGAGGTGAGTCATGACAACACGCTAAGCGGAAAAGGAACTCCAGAATCTCCTCTTGGACTGAATGAGACAGTGCTATGGAGTGGTAATGCAACCTCAGCAACATTGTCTGAGCCATATACTTCATTTCAGTATATAGAAGTATACTTTTATCATCATGGTCCAGGTTATACAAAAATCCCAACTGATCTTATGAATGATTCCGTCAGTTATCCATTGTGTACTACACCTACATTCACTAATAGCTACGGTTCAATCTATCTTCAGAGCTATTATACACCTACTACTACTGAATTTGAGAAGCAATATATCTGTAAAGAATTCTATGGTAATACTGGTAATATTAGCGCTGGCAATCCATCTAGTGATATTATGATAAGAAAGATCGTCGGCATCAAAAGAATCGCCAATAACTGACAGAGGTTCACACTCAGATGAAGATCGCATTCAAGAACAGCAAGATCCTGATGATCAATGGAAGAACTCTGACTCCAGTGCCTGGAATAGGACCTGAGCCAGGTCTTCACTATGTGTACACTTCGTCTGAAGGTCACGGATCTATCTCAGCTTCTCCGATGTCTGGAAAGAAGAACACTCTGATCACTCTGTCGAACACACCAGATCAGAACTACATCTTCAGCAAGTACACACTCAACAATGTCGATCTCGCTGGATCTTCTTTCTTGATGCCTGATGAAGATGCTTACGTTAGAGGCTACTTCCAGCCAGATGTCAGAACGATCACTGTAACTCAGCCATCTCATGGAACTATCACAGCTCCAGCTTCTGCACAGATCGGATCAACCGTTACTCTGACATGCACTCCTGATAGTGGCTATGCTCTCCAGTACTTCACTGTGAACGGAACTAAGATTCAGGGTAACTCTTTTGTCATGCCAGCTTCGAATGTCACTGTCAGTGCATCTCTAGCAGAAGATACTTCTTGGAAGACGACGATCTACACAAGAGCTGCTTCTGCTACATCAGCTAACAGTCCTCTTCAGTTCACAAACACGACTCAAGTAGGTGAGTATGTCGTCTATGAGTTCGATGTCAAGACTCCTACGCTCTTCATAGGCTCTAATCCTTACCACTTCAGCTATAGTGGCTACATTGGAAACGTTCATGGATGCAGAATTGAACCGAACTACATCTGTCGCTCGAAGGTGAGATATGGAAAAACTGACAGCTCTGCTAGTGACTACTCTGACTTCCAATATCCAACATGCTACAATGGAGCAGCAGTTGATAGCGGTAGCTATAGAGGAACATATTGGATCTACAAGTCTGGTGTTTGGGGTTCAGACTGGCATCACGTTAAGATAGTATATAGATGGTACCAATACACTGATCCAGTTGTTGGACAGAGGTGGAAAGGTGAAGCAGAATTCCTCATAGACGGATCAGTAATGTTCACATCTACCGACGGATCTACTGATGCATACCTCGGTGACAGTGACAAGATCTACCTGGAAAGCTCTACAGAGATTAAGAATATTGAGATCTACAAGACATCTGACAGATCTAAGGTTTGGGTAAATCCATAAAGGATTCGTAGCTCGAAGAGGTAACTCAACATGTCAATCTATCTAGCACACAACACTAAGATGCTCAAGGCTGACTCTGCAAGACCTGGTCGTTACTTCGGCTGGATCGACAACACTGGAGATCTGTCTGGTCTCTTGTACTTGACATACTTTACGACAGACTTCATGACTGACAGCACGAAGTATGACACTCCTGTGGTCAGAGATCAGTCAATTCCTCTAATCCAAGGTGCAAGCAACTCTTATCTAGGAACTGAATCTACTGGACTATTGACAGCTGACTCTGGTCCTAGACTTCCTGGCGGATTCGTAGGATATGACTGTGCTAAATTCGACATGAACTACATAGCTGACACAGAGACTTATGGAGACACTGTTTCTTGTCCTTGGAATCTTCCTTTCTCTTCGTCTGATAAGTTCTCTGTCACATACAGAGCTATCTTCAGAACGAACAAGTACGTCCATGTCAACTATGGAACTTATGATGATGATTTCTACTGGCTCAATCCAGCTATGCAGCTCATCGGAACGAGCCACAATCTCGGAGTCTCTGACTTTGACTCTGAGAGATATCCTTCGAAGATCCTCTGCTCTTATGGAGTCTCTTCGACAGATGTTGAACCTACGACTGGAGTCACTCTCAGAAACGGAACGACTTGGTCTGAGTTCATCGACAGAACATACTACAATGCTCCATATCCATACTGGTCAGACTTTCCTCCGTTCGGTAGAAAGTTCTACAGCTTCCAGAATCCGAACGTATCTCCAATAATTGGAGATCAGTGGTACTACATCGTACTCTGTGGTCACGGTGATGGAACGATGAGCATCTATGTCAACGGCAACAGAATCATCACAGTTCCTTTCGAAGAGATACAGGCTGTAGAGTTCTACACTGGAGCAAAGAGATTCTCTGGAACTGTCAAGGAGCTGATAGGAGACGGAATTCCTCTTGAAGTGACGGAGCTTTCTGTTTGGGGAAAGGATCTCAGTCAGTTCGATCACACAGTCGTTCCGAACAAGATGAATCCGATATACAATAAGAACGGTCAAGGCATATACGTGCCAAATGGAGATTATTGATGATAGCGCAAAACAATGGAAAGATCATAAGAGTCGATAACAAGATCATTAAGCCTATGACGGGGAAAGGTCCTTCGTCTTTAGAACTTCTGAATCCTGCTGATGTAGCTTCATATCTGTCTTACTTCTATTACCTCAACGATGGAATAGACACTCCTTTCATTGGTGCTCCGTGGTATATCAGAGTAAATGGAAGCTACGGAAAGAACAGGATCAGTGTATCTGGTGGATCGATCTGGAACTACTACTATTATCTCTACAACAGTTCACAAAATTTTAGTGAAGGAGAGATAGAGTTCTCTAATCATTACGTAGGGGAAGATGTCATGACTTCAAGTGTCCTTGCTAGTATGTTCGTCTATAGAGGAACTGGAGGTAACTACGGAGCAAGTGGAAGAATATGGTTGAACTCCAACATAAGATTCCAGCTCAAAGACTACTATGACACAAAACTATCGACTCGTGCTGTAGAGGTATCTATTTATTCAGAAGACGCTGATGGCAGTAAAACAAAAGTGGCTGATGGATGGACTAAGTCAGCTGACGGAAAGACAGCTTCTAAGTCTTTCCCTAAGATAGGGTATCCAAGTGACAATCATGTAATTCCGTGGATCCGTCTTACTCTAATCAAGAACTTCTCTAAGTGGTATGCTTATGTAAACGATGACCTAGTCGCAGTGTTATACGCTGATATTCCTTCGACTAATAAGATCAGATTTGTCAACGGTGGAAGCGAAGATGCTAGCATACGATTCACAGAGACCTTCTTGACTACTACTGACATAGCTTCAGCACACAGAGAGAAGCTTAATCTGATCTACGAACCTACTTTCGACGGAAATCTTCCGCCAAGTCCATTCTACATAAAGCAGTTCTGACGACTTCTACTTATTGAAATGAGGAATTAAAGATGAAATTCAATTCAGTTTGCACAAATATTCCACAGTATGATCCAGACAACGGTGGATTCACTGACGAAGAGAAAGCGCTAGGAAGAAAGAACATTGGCGCTGGTGGTCTTCCGACGTTAGAAGTTGACACTGTCCCTCAATGGTCAGGTGATCTGATTCTCGGAAAGAGAACTGGATCTTCGATGAGAGAGATAGGCGTCATTCTAAGAGATCCTCTCGAAGGTGAGTCAAAGCCTGGCTATCTAGTTCCTCCGAGAACCTTCAAGGGTATGAATCTCGTCTGTGATGACAGTGGAAACATAACTTGGGAAACTAAGCCACCTCAGCTCAAAAGGGGAGACTACACTTGGATAGACGATCACTATCACATCAACGTGTCTGGTCTTCAAGAGGAGCTTCACTTCTCATACACGCCTGAGTCTACTATATCCGCAATCAACGGATCCGCTCTAAACAGCAATCAGATTGAGTACTCAGCTGGTCAGTACATCAACATCGCAGGTCTCGTAATCAATGTAACTGGTCTTCAGCCATCTGGTGACTACGCTACTAGAACTGATCTTGAAGCTGCTACATCTGGTAAGCTCGACGCATCTGCATACACTGAGCCAGTTCAGTCTGACTGGAATCAGAATGATGAAGATGAGCTTGACTACATCAAGAACAAGCCGACTATTCCTTCTCTGAGTGGCTACGCTACAGAAGAGTATGTCAACGAGCAGACTTCAGGAAAGCTTGACAGTTCTGCATATCACGAGTACTCTGCTGGTCTTCATCTGTCTCTGCAAGACTACACATTCAATGTCACTGGTCTTCAAGAGCAGCTAGACTTCGACTATGATGATCTTGGAAAGATCTCTGCTATCAACGGCTCTGCTCTATATGGAAATGGAGGTGGAGAACCGATCGAGTACTCTGAAGGTGAGCACATCTCAATTGAGAATGACACTATCTCAGTAACTGGTCTAGAGAATCTCTCCGCTGGTCCAAATGTCGACATCTATGAAGTGAACGGTCACTTTGAGATCTCAGCAGCTGGAACTGGTGGTGGAGCTAACTACAACGCTGGTCAGTACATCAGCATCGACGAAGACTTCAACACGATAAGCGTCACTGGTCTTCAGCCAGCTGGTGACTATGCATACGCATCTGCTATGTCAGCTTATGCGACGAACCAGTACGTGAACAACAACTTCGTCAAGACTTCTGCTCTCTCAGCTTACACAACGAAGACCTATGTAGACAACAGCATTCGCTCTGCTACTTCTGGTAAGCTCAACATCTCTGACTACACAGCTCCTGAGCAGTCTGACTGGATTGAAGATGACAGCTCTGATCTCGCCTACATCAAGAACAAGCCTACTCCGATAGGACTCATCGCTGGTCCAGGCATCTATCTAGAAGATCAGACTTCTGCTGTCGTCATATCTTGCTCTGCATCTGCTGCATCTGGTGGAGCTGGTGGTACATCTGGCTACTACACCGATCTCGCTGGCAACTCATACTTCGATGATGACTTCACGTTCACATACGATGGTCACTTCAGAATGGGTTCGATGGAGAAGACGATGGTGCCGGTCTCTAACGTATCATCTGATGAAGGTAAGGTTCCAGTCGTCTATGTCAGAGACGGAAGATGCTACTACTTGCTAGAGCGCATCATTCCGAGCTACACTTCAGCCACTAACGGAAAGATCCTCGGAGTTCAGAACAACACGCTTGCTTGGGTCAACAATCCAGTCAAGATCGTAGCTGACTCTGCTGACATTCCAGCTTCTGGATCGTCTGACAACATTCTATACGTGGTAGCTGCAGACTAGGAGAGAAGATGAGACTCAATCAAGACGCAGCATCGATCTTCTGCAATGGCCACAAAGACCCGTACATCTTCTGCAACGGTGTACAGGTCTGGCCTGCTAAGGTCGTAACTTCACACAGCATCTACATCCTAGCAGATCCTGATCAATATACACCAATATCTTTTAGGGGTTTGTGGTGGAACGGATCTCAGATAACTACATCAATGATCGCAGAGGCTTCATACAGAAGATATACTTCTACTGGTTGGAGTTCAATATCATCATCAGATCTAAATGATATGCTAAGTAGTAGTGGAACTATGCTGAGTTGTAACGAAGTGTTCATAAGACTGAATAGCCTATCGTTTAGTGAGTTCAGATGGAGAACTAGATATGGTGCTCCATCACATAAGTTCATCGTAACAGTGAACGAGAACTCTACCACAGGCATCAAGACTGTAGGTCAGAATGAGTTTACTCAAACATCTGATTCTGAGAGCTTCTATGTATACAAAGGAGACCATCTATAATGGAACAGTTCGTTGAAGTATTCAAGCTCATATCTCCAAGCGCTCTTCCTCTAGTTGTGGTGCTTCTTGGTGGATTCTGGATCTATCGAAAGACTCAGAACATTGAGCAAGCTAGAAAGATCACAAAAGCTGAGCGTGATCTAGATAGTCAGAAGATGCATGATGATCTTCTGAAGTTGCAGTTCAAAGTATCTGAGCTTGACGGAATCGTCGTCCTACATAGAGACAAGTTGGATTCGATTGAGAAGCAGCTGACATCAGTCAATGTAGAGCTTGTGAAGTTGAATGTTCAGGTTGAAGGTCTAGTGAAAGCCTTAGAACGACAGAACAGCATAATGGAGAACATACAGAATGCTAGAGCTTCTAGCGATCCTCGTTAAGAGCCTCATCATAGCGCTGGCCATCATGGTCATCGTCATCACGGTTATGGTATGAGAATGGTCGTAACAATCCTGTCACTGGTAGCATATCTTCTAGTTGGAAAGATGATGTTTGATCCGAATGATGGAACATGGGGACATCAGAGATAACTTCATACTTTCCAACCTTTCCGCTCCTCAGATCCTTGCCTGGATTCTTTAGTCTTCTCTGAATGTAGATGTAGAGTCTCTTCTGAGCTTCTTCTTTTCCGACAGCTTTCTTATGTTTCGAGTAGATGATAGATACTTTTCGTCTCTCATCTTTTGATAGAGGATCTAGATTGACGCCTAGATCCTCTTCTAGTTCTTTGAGTCTATTCGGTCTCATCTCATTGCATAGCATAGAATGATCCAATAGCGACATGTATGTGATGTTGTACTCATCGAAGCACTTCTTCAGCTCTCGGCAGAACGGTCTAGAATGATCAGATCTGCTGAGATTCTTCTTGTACATTCTTAGACTCTTGACTATTCCAGTAACAGTGTATGGTCTGTCTGTCGATGGATCAGTAGCGATCCTGTATGGACTGAACGCAGAGTCTGTCTTTTCTACATATCCACAATCGATAAGCCATTGAAGCGTCCAGTCTGGATCTAACACTATCTTCTTGTTCATATACAAAAATATAGTCAATTTTTTAAACGTAAAAGTCCATTGGTCTTGACGCTCAACGACTCGAAAGGAATCTCGCTATGACCAATGGACTAAAGTGAAGAGTAGGATAACAACATTTTAAATATAGTCATTTCTTGACAGTTGTAAATAAACCTGAGGTACACAATATGAAGATCATCGTTTCACTCACTACATGGAAGAATAGAGTTGACCAGACTCATCTCACTATCGAGTCTATTCTCAATCAGACTAGAAAGCCAGATCTCGTAGAGCTCAATCTAGACTACGAGAACTTTCCGAACGGACTTGCAGATCTGCCAGATTCACTAATCAAGCTACAAGATGAAGGTGTTCAGTTCCACTTCGGTGACAGAGACTTGAAGTGCTGGCAGAAGCTCATTCCTACATGGAGAGGACACAAAGACGACATCGAAGACTGGATCAACATCACTCTAGATGACGATCAGACATATCCGTCCAACTACATCGAAGAGATCGTCAAGTCTCATCAGTATGGAGATTGGGGATGTACTCAGCATGACTCTCTTACCGGTGGACAGTGGATGCATTACTCAAAAAGAGTCGTCGAGCAGATCATCGATAAGCTAACTGATGAGCTAGTTCTCGAATGTCCGCTTGACGACTTCGTGATATTCCATCTGATCAGACCGTTGAAGGTGAGAAGATGTCCGAGAGTTGACTCTGTTCCGAAGTGCAGAGGAACTGGATTCTCGTTCAGAAGGAACTTCTATCCAGATCAAGATCCTTCAAGATTGAGTCAAGGAAACTATCCTTCTGAGGAGTTTCAGCGAGAGTACAAGATATTGGTAGAGAGAGGTCTTGTGGAATCTCGTTCAGCTTCCTAGAGTTGAAGTACTTCTTCACTGTCTGAAGTCTCCATTCTCTGATATTCTCCATCTCACAGGAGAGCTCATCGGCTCTCCTTTTTATGTAGCACTCTTCACACTCAGTTCTTCCAGTCATGACATCAGTCGAGACGTACTTAGCGTCAGTCTTGAAGCATGTTGTGCAGTAAGTATGAGAGACCATGCCACACATCTTGCGTCTGTTGTTAACTTCTCTCTGAAGCTTCTCCAGATACTTGTCTGAGAGTTCGAACTTCTGACTCATTGTCTCTTCTCCATCAGCTTGACTTCATCATGGTCGATCAGATATACAGCTACTCTAGACTCTTCCAGCATAGCTCTTATTTGCTCAAAATGGTCAGTTTTAGCGTCTATTTTATTCAGCCGTAGGTATCTATGGATAGCGAGATGAAGAGCCTTTGGCAAGTACACAAAGCGCTCTGGCTCGTCATACGAGAAGCAGTGGTGGATGTTGTAGCCAGGAATCTTCTCAAATCCGAGATGATTGATCATGTGTCTCTTCGACTTGATCCTCACGTAGTTGAGAAGAGTTCCTTCAGAGTTGACCTGAGTCTCTTTATAGCTGAGAAACCAGCTGGCGAGTCTCTTTCGTCTCTCCTCCAAGTTTCCATAGTAGCTCTTTCTGAAAGCCATGTTAGAGCACTTCAGCGCCCAATCTGGAACTAAGAGTCCTCTCTTTCTGAACCACTGAGCTGGATATGTAGATGCCTTTCCGTTGAATGCCTCATAGAGTTCTTCTTCATTGGTGTACTTCACGAACATTTTGTACCTCTTAGGTTAACGTACTGTTAGGTTAACGTACCGTTAGATGTGAATGTAGGTGTACTTGTCACAGTTGTTGATCAAGTCTACGATGTAAGGCCACTGGTTAGGATCAGCTGCCTTTATCTTCATCGCTCTGAGTCTCTTGTGGATCTCGTGATGAAGCTCTACTGGAATGTACACGAACTTCTCTGGATGATCGTATCCGCAGCAGTGATGAGGTTCGTATCCTTCAATCTCGTTGATTCCGAACTTCTTGAGAAGTCTTCTCGTCTTTCTTCTCACCGTCTTCTTCGGTGTTCCGTCTTCTGTGACATCTATTTCTTCCTTGTATCTCTTTGCAGCTTCTTGCGCCCAAGCTGGAACTGGATGGATGCCTTGCCTCCTGCAGAATGTTCTGTAAGCTCTCGTCGGCTTATTGTCTTCTAGATACTGCTGATGTCTCTTCTCGAGCTCAGCTGCGATGTACTCTGGAGTCAACTCGACTCTGTGTTTCTTGGTGATGAATTTTTCATGGATTTTAGCCATTGTTGTACCTCTCTTGGTTTGTTTGTTATAACATAGATATTTATAGCTGAACAAAAATTCTCTGCGACCTCGACTCTGTCATCTTGTTGAGCGGATCCTCTCAGTAGCTATAATATTTTTTATAGAATTTTTAGACATAGCGGTCTACTCCAAAAAATTTTTAGCAGCTTCTTTTTCAGTCAAAATCTCTCAAATTTGATCAAAATGAGCAATTTCCAGCTTACCACATTACCACTTTTTTAGCTCACCTTGTATTTACCTGGTATTTGGTGGTACAAAAGCTAGTTTCTTCATTCTTCGTATTCTTTAAATAACTTTTTCGTAACGTTTTAGGCTCTATAAAATGAGTATATTAAGAATGTAACAACAAGAGGTACTACGATGAAGAAGAACACACCAGAACTCAACGAACTACGCCACAAGATGTCTCAGCACTTTGATCTCGCTTTCGGTCACAATCTGTCCGAGGAAGATCACGAGTTCCACTTTGGAGAGTACATGTCATACAGAAAGAAGTATGAAGCTCTCATCAAGTCTATGAAGGAGAAGAACTGATGAACATTCAGTACGTCTCTCTCATCACTGACGACAAAGATGAGGCTATGGACATCAAGTGCAAGGTGAGAAAGAACAAGAGTCTCTATCTCAAGAACGACTGCTCTTGGTCTGAGCTGAAAGATCTAATTCTTCACGGATGCACTATCGCTAGAGTAGGAACTGAGTCTGAGTACATCGCTCTAGACATCGATGACTCTGAAGTGACTCACTCTGAGATGAAGTGCTGGTCTGAAGGCTACAACATGCTCTACGGAGACAAAGTTCTCGTAACGAAGTCTATAAGCGGAAAGGAGAACAAGCACCATGTGTACTTCAAGACTGAGAAGTTCTCTGTAGATCAGGTCAAAGATGTCACTTCTCGATGCTTCTCTATTCTAGCTGAAGCCTTCAAAGGTAAGAAGCTCAATCTCGACAAGAACGCTTGGTCATTCTGGCAGTGCATGTTCAATGTCGGAGACAAGAAGTCTCAGTTCATTCTGGAAGGATCTCTTCCACTCGTCGACTGGTGCAAGAAGTTCCAAGATCCAGCTATCAGAGATGATGTCGAAGAAGAGTACAAGTTCGAAGAATTTGAAGATGAAGATGTCAAGATCTCTTCTGGCTGTCTCATTCCGAATCACGCCAATCACTACTTCGAGCTCGTATCAAGAGCAGATCTTCCTCTAACGTACTGCTCAAAGCTTCCTTTCGAGCTAGTCAAGACTGGATTCGTAAAGACTGGAACGAGACACTTCTCTATGATGAAGCTGGTAGAGAATGTCGTGAGGAACTTCGCTGTCTGTCAGTTCTTCGGAGAAGGCTATGACCTTGACGATGTCCGTTTCACAGTAGAGTCTCACATCAGAGCTCACTATCAGGATCCAGAGACATTCATTCAGGAAGACAGAGCTTCGATTGATAACGCTATCTCGACAACTTATGAACAGTATCTTAACAAGTTCTTGAAGACTAGCAAGACTATCGACGATCTGATCGATGTTCTCGGAGCTAGAGTCCATCACTTCTCCATCAAGTCTTTCGCTATCGAGTTCTTGAAGAGTCACAAGTTCAAAGACATCGAAGAAGCTTGCATCGCTGTCGTTGACAGATTCAACGCTCATCCAGAAGAGTACGACACTGATCTCTTCAACGCTCAGATGAAGATAGTCAGAAATGCTGTAAAGAGCCTGTTTGAGACGAAAAGAGAACTAGTGATAGAGAAAGACCTTGAAGAGGCAAAACGTGTCTACAATGCGTCCAAGAGCATCAAATTGTTCGACAATGTGGATCTTCCCGAGATGTCATTCGAAGAGTTCTGTCAGAGATCAACAGCTGGCGACAAGTACTCTGTGAAGACGACAGAAGTCAAGCTGGAGAGAAAGAAGCGTGAGTCTTCATCTCCGAGATCAGACAGAGGAAAGTGCATCGAAGGATACGAAGTCGAAGGTGACACAGTCAAGATTCCGAGATCTGAAGTAACTCCAGCGATGAGAAGATACTGCTCGACAAATCATCTCAAGATCACAAGGATCTGATAGCTGAGCTCATGTTCACTTCGCTCACGAACGCTCACTCACGGATTCCCGTTCGCTTATCGTTCGCTTACCGTTCACATTTCGCCAGCAAGAGACTCAGTCGAGTCTCTTTTTTCATGTTGAGAGGATGTTTGTTACACTTATGATTGTAAAGAAAACTTTAAGTTTTGTTACACTTATAACTATTGAAACTTTTGTCTTCTTTATCTCTCTTATTATATGCTAATTGAAAGTTATAACTGTAACAAAGTGACCATTTTGAGCTCTGTTACACTTATGAGGCCATGTGTTACACTTATGACTGACGAAAAGTTGTTACACTTATAACTATTGAAACTTTTGCTCTTTCTTCTCTCTTTCTTATATGCAAATCAAAAGTTATAAGTGTAACAAACTCGATAAATAATCAAAATGAGGTACAAATCATGAGTCACAGACACTTCATACTAACACACCGTGGAGACTTCGACTTTCCACTTGATCAGCTAGAGAATCCAGACGACTACACTGTCATCTCTGATCATCCAGTCACATGCACATTCTACTTCACTCAGAGAATCTTCAACGAATCTAAGAAAGGCTACATCATCAACGAGACTGATAAGCCGAGAGTCAAGAAAGAAGCTGTCATCGTTCCTGGAGTCACTAACTGGCAGCTAGGAGAGATTCCTGCTTGGAAGTACATCTACGATCAGCTCAAAGATGGAGACACAGCTACTCTTCATCACTACAGAAGAAAGCTTCTCTGCACTGGATATGGAATCTACGGACACGCTGCCTATCTCAACTTCGGAAAGACATCTGTCATCAATCAGACAGCATACTATCACTCCAATACCATGTGCAATTTGCTCCGTAAGCACCTTCCTAAGCAGTACTTTGATCACCTCTGTAGATCTACACTGTTTGCGCCTTACAACCTCTTCTACGCGGATAAAAAGACAATTGGCGAGTGGTTGAACTTCCAGACCTTCTACCTGTCGAAGATCATGAAGGATGTCGGAGATGATGTCGAGTACTTCTTGAGAATAGACTACGCTGAGAGAGGTGGAGACACTTTCGAGCCGAGACCAAACAAGAACATCTCCGTCAACTATCAGAGAAGATTCTACGCATTCATATCAGAGAGACTCTCGACTCTGTTCTGGTGCATCAGAGAGACTGAAGGACTCAAGAAGGTAGCTGAGAGATATCAGCAGCTCAGAAGAGAGAACAAGCCATTTCCTCTTCAAGAGCAGTTCGACAACATGACTGGAGTCTATGAAGTTCTTCTTCTTGAGGAGAATCAAAAGATCTGATAACAATATCGTATAGATAAAATGAGGTAAAGATATGGACAAATCAATCGAGTTCGTTCTGGAAGAGCTTAAGAAGATCAAGAAGGGCGAAAAGACATACTATGAGTCTCCGATAATGACGAAAGAAGAGTGGAGAGAGAAATATCCACACGAGTCAGACGCTGAGATTCCAGACTACATTCCGTCATGGAGAGACCTCGACGAGATCATCTACAGACATCTGAAGGAGAAAGAGACATGCCATTAGACTGCTCAAAGTGCAACGCGCCTTGTTGTCGACATGTCACAGCAGACTTCCTCAAAGAGAAGGATGGAACATGCTGCAAGTGGCTCGACAAAGAGAGAAACATCTGCATGATCTACGATGACAGACCTCTCATCTGCAATGTAGACAAGTGGTGGAAAGAGAGACTTCAGGGTAAGATCTCGCTAGAAGAGTGGTATGAGATCCAGGCTGACTCATGCGATGAGCTGAGAGCCATCTACAACACTCCGAAAGAAGCTCTCTAACTCTCGATCAAAAGTTGAGAGAATCTCTCTAATTATTGAACTGAGGTAAAGAAATGAGCACACACGCAGAAAGACTCAGACTCAGAAGAGAAGCTAAGAAGCTGACAGAGGAAGGAGACGAGACTATCGATCTAGCTGAAGAGCTCCTCAAAGAGACAAAGGCTATCAGAATGCTTCTCGTTCAGATGAATCGAAGAGACGCTCTAAGAGCTGGAGAAGAGGTGTAAGAATGAAAAATACAAACGAAAATAGATTTTTTCTGGAAACTGATCCAAAAATCGTCGGTGAAGACGCATTTGCTATCAGAAAGAGATCTAAATTGATCGAGTCCGGAATAGCATCAATCAAGTTCAGAAAAGGACTTTTGGATAAACTATCTACTGAAGAAGGAAAGATAGAGATGATTCTTGATCTAGTCAACAGGCTAGATGAAGCAATCGAAAGATTTATAAGAAATCAGAAAAGCGAGAGTTAGAGATGACATTGACTCAGTGGCTGAACGATACATGGAAGCATCTGACGCTATCGCCAGAGATGGCGAACTCTAATGGTGCGATGATCAGAATTCCAGAAGTGAACCTAGACTTGACTTCTGGTCTCTTCAGCACTGACAATCTTCAAGAGTTCGAAGATCTAGCATTCCATCTCTCTCCCGTCGGAACTATCCGAGACAAGATCAACGAAGACTACTATCAAGACAAGCTTCTCAAAGCTAGAAACATGCTCACGAAGCAAGTTCTGACAACGAAGAACAGTCGTCTCGCTAAGCAGTATCTGGACATCTTAGAGAGGCGAGATCGCAAGAGATGGCAGAAGGAATCTTCGAAAGAGGTCAAGGCATCTGCCACGGATTCTGAAGGTAAGAGAATAGACATCGTCATCAGTGACTTCTGATATGCAGAAAGAGTATAAGCTATTCAAGAAACAGAGAGAGTTCTTCTCAAGCAAGGCACCTATCACTGCCTTGATCTGTGGCCGTGGATTTGGAAAATCCTATGTTGCTTCTCTCTACATAGCAATACACTTCTTGCAAGGTAAGAGAATCATAGCTCTAGCTCAGAATTTCAAGGCTCTTCACGAAGTTCTCTTCGCTGAGATCATGGCTAGACTCTCAGAGATGGGTATTGACTATCACTTCGAGAGACAGAACATGAAGATCACTTTCGGTGATGGAGTGATCTTCGGCGCATCATACGAGAACCTTGAGTCAATAAGAGGTCTCTCTAGAATATCAGTAGCTGTCTGTGATGAAGCTGCTCTATCTCCAAATACGCTATTCAGCACTCTCTCACCGTGCTTGAGAGGTGAAGGAATCGATCCATACATCCGTCTTCTCAGCACTCCGAGAAGAGGATCTTGGCTCAATCTGTACATCAAAGAGCATCCAGAGTCTGTCGAAGTGATCCACGCTAAGACATCTGACAATCCTCTAATCACTGATGATCAGCTCAACCTCATGAAGCAGTCTATAGTATCAGAAGATCTTCTTCAGCAAGAGCTGGAAGGAGTGATGCTGGATCTAGACTCTGACTCTTCTATCATTCAGCTCAGAGACTATCCGAAGAATGACACTGGCCTAGACTCAAGAGACTTCTATCTCGGAATCGACCTGTCTGGTCTCGGATGCGACAACAACGTGATGACAGTCGTCTCTAAGTACAGGATAGAAGAGCAGATCAAGATCCAAGTAGCTGACTCTCTTCAACTTCTCGAAGTAGCTGAGAATCTCATTCACAAATGGCACATCAAGTGCACGTATATCGACGTTACAGGCTCTACTTCATGTGGCCTGCTAGATCTATTGAGAGCTAAGAAATACAGCGTCGTAGGCGTCAATTTCGCTCAACAAGCGTATGACAAAGACAGATACTCCAACGCTAGAGCAGAAATGTACGGTGAGACTTCTCTAGCTGTCAAGAATGGACTCTATGTTCAATCCGACGACATCAAGACAGAGATGTGCTACACTACATGCTTCGTCAATCAGTCAGGCAAGCTTCAGCTCATAAAGAAGTCTGAGATCAAAGAGCTCATAGGACACTCTCCAGATGAAGCTGACTCTTTCGCTCTCGGAGTCTATGCGATGAACCACGGATCTGAAGCTCAAGAAGCTGACAGAGCTAGAGAGATAAGCAATAAGTATCTCAATATGCTAGAATTGATGTAGTTTCCTCTATTTTTGCTCAATTTGTTACAGTTATAACTTTTGATTCGAATATAATAAGAGAGAAAGAGAAGACAAAAGTTTCAATAGTTATAAGTGTAACAAACTCTCCATAGTAATAAGTGTAACAGCTTCTAAGCAGCATCTATTTATTGTCATGAATAATCAAATGGAGGCTCTACAAAGAAAATGAGAGCAGTAAGAGACATAATCAGAGAAGCCGCTATTCGATGCAATGTCGGCACAAGAAGACAGGCTCTTCCTGGCGGTATCGAAGAGACTGCTTTCAGACTCCTAAAGGGTGTCGTTGACAAGTACAACTATGACAATCTTCTAGCTTGGACTCAGAACTTCTTCATTTGCAGAACGAGTCCTACGATTCACATCTTCGACGAGATAGACTCTCTAAAGGGTGAGAACAATCTCTTCTTCAAGAGTGAACAAGAGCTGAATGAGCATGTCATTGACGCTGAAGAGTACGAGAATGGAACTCTAGCGATGATCCTCAATAGACCTGACACAGTCTACAGCATCACATCTCCAGTTTCTGGAACATATAGCTGGTCAGCTCATCTCGTTGATCAATATCCAGAACAGAGAATCCAAGAGATGCAGAGATACGCTGTCATGCAGCACATTCATGTCAAGAATCTCGGAAAGATCAACTCTATCTACGTATCTCAGTCGAACAAGGATGAGTTCTACGAGAATGTTCAGCTCAGCTACAAGGCTCCAGCTGACTATGACAGATACTCTAGAAACTCTGCCGTCTTCACATACACTCAGAAGTCTGAAGGAGAATGGCTATTGGTCATCAAGCCTGTCGTCGCAGCTCAGAAATGGACTCTCAAGGTGAACTACAATCAGACTGTTCAGTTCGACATGGACTCTGAGCTTCCGATTCCAGACAACTATGCTGAGCTTCTAATCGTCGCTCTCGCTCACAAGCTGGCTATCCAGTTCCCGAGACTTGATGATGCTCAGATGGCGAGACTCGAGACTGAAGTGAGAGTCATGGTCGACAATGTCAGAACACCGAAGTCTGAAGACAGAATCTTGTCACGAAAGCCTTACGACTTTGGATTCCAGAACTCTCAGATGAGCCAAGAAGAGCTCATGAGTGGTTCATTCTTCTAACGGAACGATAACTTAATGAGAAAGAGGCTGTGAATGGCTAACGCAAAGATCATCTCCAACATCTGCGGTGGAATCACTAAGAGCAATGTCGCTAAGATAGGTCTTGGCGAGTCAATCAACATGTATCCTGAGATTCAGCAGAACGACTCTTCATGTCAGATCGCTATGAGAACGATCTGTGGAATGGTCAAGTCACTCGATATTCAAGGTAACTGTAGAGGAATCTACAGAGTATCGAGAGGATACGACAACAAGCCAGTTCTCTACACTGTCTATGACCAGACTCTCTATCTTATCGACGAGAATCACACTATCGAAGAGATAGGAACAATAGAGTCTGTCGGAACCGAGTGTCACATGTGCGAGACTGGAGG
>Ga0247609_10002949_pt1 | contig 17545 bp, 15 predicted proteins | sample 172DNAGHGlowgp2_FD_193487 | JGI IMG/M metagenome (GOLD analysis project Ga0247609, IMG submission 193487) | Sheep rumen microbial communities from Palmerston North, Manawatu-Wanganui, New Zealand - 1728 DNA GHGlow gp2 | ecosystem: Host-associated > Mammals > Digestive system > Stomach > Rumen ...
GCCACGCCATGGCCACCCTTTTGGCCCATGTCTTCCTGTTCATCATCGCACTGCTCTGGATGCCCTGCGACCTGCTGGGGCAGGAGATTATCACCGCCCATGCATCGATAGCTACATGCCTGCTGTTGCTCTGCGTCTATCTGCCTTTCCGCCTGGAGAAGGACGATGTGGTGGCCACCAACTTCATCGGCAGCCTGTTCAAGGCGGGAGTGACCTGCCCATTGGCCGGGCTTATACCCACGCTGGCCCTGATAGCATTGGTGACCTTATCCTTCCCGCTGTTCTTCCATATTGATGCCACCATGAAAGACACGCTGTCCATCATCATCTTCTTCCAAGTGGTGTTCCCCATGGTGCTGTTCCTTTCGCGGGTGGCCAGGGGTCGACGCATGGTCGATCACGGGATATCCGTCTCTACTACTGTGGAAAACGTGGTCAAGATAATCCTCATCCCCGCGTCGGTCATGTACATGTGCATACTCTACTGCTACACCGCCCATATCGCTCTGGCATGGGAACTGCCCAACGGCGGCGTGAGCTATCTCGTGGCGGTCATGGCAGCGATGGTCTTCGCCCTTGAGTTCTACCTCTATTTCGTGACACGTATCGACAACGGCTATTCCTCCAACTGGTTCCTGCGCTGGCTGCCCATGCTCATGATGCCGCTGCTGGTGCTGATGAGCATCGGCATAGTGCGTCGCATCAGCGACTACGGGCTCACTGCTGCACGCCTCTACCTGGCCACAGCGAACATCTGGCTCTACATCGTCTTCATCAGGATGTTTATCACTCACGTAAGACGCATCAACTGGATACCCCTTTCGCTGGCAGCCGTCTTCCTCGTCACCTCGTTCCTTCCGTTCAACTACAACACCATCGCCCGCCTCTACATCATCAACGACGTGAAGGTGCGCATGGCACAGACACCCTACGACGACAAGGAGATAAGCCAGCGGCAGAACTACCTGCGCGAGACCTACGGTTATGAGGTGGTGGAGGAAAACTTCAAGACTTTGCCCGACAGCATACAATAAAACAGCCGTCTGAGCCGTTACCATAATATATTGCACAATGAACAACGAACAGCCAACTCCTGATATGCAGCCCACTGACGAACACCCCATCATCGTCATAGAGCATGACGACGATGACACCATGACGGGCAAAGCACCAAAGCCTCACCACAGGCACCGGATGCAGCAATACGCACTGACAGCGCTCTTTCTGGCCATCATACTGATAGCTGCCTTTGCGGGCTATCGCTCGTGGGGTTACTTCTACCGCATCGGCGTGCCTATCTCCGTGACACCGGAAGAGAATATCGAGAAACTCACCGCGCCTCTTAAACACGAAGAGGCGCAGGTGATTGCCACCCACGACAGTGTGCTCGGCGTGGCCCTAGACCTCTTTGAGATTCACGGTATGAATGCCACCCTGCAGTTTGAGGAACCCGACACGGCTGACACCTCCGTGTACCTCTACGCCCGTTCGGCCGACCATCATCCCAACGGGGAATATGAGGGTTCGCTCGTGGTTGCAGGGGAAGAGAAGCAGAGCGACCGTTCGCGACTGGGCTACATGGCGATGGTCAACGGGCGGATGGTCATCGGCATCTCGCGGAGCGACAAGGTGAAGGACTACGTGGCTAAGCGAGGCGGCTCGTTCTTCCGGCAGTACATACTCGTGAGCGACGGCAAGTTGCCCGGCCGCTTCCACCTTCACGGAAAGGTGGAGCGGAGGGCCATCGGCCGCATGGGCGAACAGCTCTATTACATCGTAACCCCGCATAAGGAGACGCTTTGGGACTTTGCCGATGCCCTGCGGGAATATGGTTTCACTGATGCCATCTACATCACCGGCGGCAACGACTACGGTTATTACCGCTCCCGCGACGGACAGCGTCACGACATCCTGCCGGACTCGCTCTATCCCCACAAGAAATGGGCGGGCATCGTACCCTGGCTGGTGTTCAGGGCGCGGCACTGACTGCCAAGGAATCACACGAACATGTGTTCGAGCATGGGAATGTCGATGCGACCGCGACTAAGCTCAATGAGACCGCGCTGCTGCATAGAGTTAAGCATGCGGCTCACGTTGAGACGCGTGTCGACCAGTTCGACGGCCAACTGTTTCATCAGGATATACAACTCCTTATGACCGGCGGGATAGACCACCCGGTCGACAACGAAACGGACGAATCGCTCCTCAAGCGTGCGCGGTGAGCGCCGCCAGGGCACACGGCCACGGCGCTGCCCCTGCGAGGCCAGGAGGTTGAGCAGATTGAGCCGAAAAGTGAGGAAATCGTCCTGCAGGCGCAGCACCTCGTCCTTGCTAAGGGTGATGAACTGACACTCGGCCATGGTGCGCACGGAATAGGTATTACGGGGATTGACACCGAACAGGGCTTCAGGCTGGATGAGCCATGGGGCCTGAAGCCATTCGGAGAGGTGATAGGAATGGTCGTCGCTGCGGGTGGTGACAGTTATCCGGCCACGGACAAGGAAAAACAGCTGGCGACAGTCATCGCCCTCCTCCAGCAGCGTCACCCCCGGCAGCACCTTCTGGAAGCCAAAACGCGTATTGCCCGCCATCTGCAGCAGTTCACCTTGGCTCATGCCCTGAAACAGCTGGCACTGCTGCAGCTGGGCATAGATACGCAGTTCAGGATGCTCGTTCACAGAATACTGAATCAGTCTTCTACATACTCCTCCAATGATGGGGAGAACCATACGGCCAGGTCGCCATTCGCATCCGAATAGATGAAATAAGCCATCAGCTCGGGATGACGCTCAAGCAATTCCTTCGCCTTATCGATGCCCATCACCATAAATGAGGTAGCATAGGCATCGGCGATGGCACAATTGTCGGCAAGCACCGTGACCGAGAGCAGACTGTGCTGCACGGGCTGGCCCGCTCTCGGGTCGATGGTGTGAGCATACTTGAGACCATCCTTATAATAGAAGTTACGGTAGTTACCACTGGTGGCCATGGCACGATCGGTGACGTTGAGCACAGTCTGCACCTCGTTTCTCAGGCTAAGTGAGTCGTCTACAGGCTTGGTCACCCCGATGCGCCAAGGCAGACGACTGGGACTGATACCACAGGTGACTACCTCGCCACCAATCTCGACCATGAAGTCCTTTATGCCCTTGTTGCGCAGCAGATTGGCCACCACGTCGGTGCCATATCCCTTGGCTATGGCAGAACAATCGAGCATAAGGCGTGGATCGCCCTTCGTGACTACGGCTCCACCTTCGGTGGTTCTACAAGAGATAAGCTGATACCCCACGAACTCACGGATGCTGTCGATCTGGTCAATGGAGGGCGACTGTTCGGTCCTGAAGCCGAACCCCCAGGCATTGACCAGCGGAGCCACGGTAATATCGAAATAACCATCGGTCTCGTGGGAGATGTTCTGGGCCAGTTGAAGAACCTCCAGGAACATACGTTCCTCCTCAGAGTCGCCAATGACAGAATCGCCGCGATTCACCCGAGAGATGACCGACCTCTCGTTGAACATCGACAAGGCATCATCGACTTTTTTCAATTCTGCCTCGATCTCCTCCTGCAAATCAAGCTCACTCTGATAAGTGACCGTGTAGAATGTACCAAAAACCTCTCCATAATTTTTCTGATAAGGCAGCGACGGCTGTTGACGAATGATGTAGACCGCCCCGGCAATGAGAAAAATCAAGAAGGGAATCTGCCAGATGAGCCGTTTCTTATTAGTCATACTATTCATATCGCTATATTGTTTAAATATCTATGGTTATATTAAAAGTGGCAGTAAGTGCAGAGCTGTCCTGTGTGCCGAAGCCGGGGACATACCACGTCTTGCCGATAATTCCATCGTCGTGGGACATGCGAATTTTATAGCGGGCACTCCACCCCAGATGCAGCGGACCGAAGACCCTGGCATCGATGCCAAAGAGCAGCTCCAACCAGTGCTGATAGGCCGACATGTCCTGAACACCGAAGGAGGTGTCCCACATCCAGATGGGGTCAGGAAAGGGTCGGCGGTAGAGGTCTACCTTGTAGTTGGTATAGGCATAACGGAAACCCACCAGGATACGGTTGCCCGTGTGCTTCTTCTTCATGATGTTCACATCGGCCCCCAGGCGGAAATAGGGTGCCGAGGTCTTGTAGCTGATGCCCGTCACCTCGTCCTCCTGATGGTTGGCCCGTCCCAGGCCTACCTCAAGCGTAGGGAAATACTGGTCGTGGAGATTGACCCGCAAGGCCCCCTCATACTGCCCGTAGTCGCTCAACTGCAACTGCGCTAAGCCCACCAGATCGAACGACACGGCAAACCCCTTGAAGAGGGGCACGCTATCGCGCTCCAACTTCAAGAAACCCTGGGCACCGGAGTTGATGCCGGACAGCAGGAACAACAAGCTAATCGTGAGCCTTGAAACGTATGTAGAAATGCGCAGTCCTTGGGTCATAGTCAACGGTGCGTTTATTGATGATGAGGGTGTCGATGCCGTGGTGAGTGGTGCGAACTGCCGTTATTTCGTGGAAGAACGATGCGTTGCAGTCGACCGACTCGAAATGAGGGATATCCTCTTTCTTGATCCAAACGGTATCGAGGCTGGCAAAAGAGCCTTTCCAAAGCAGGAAGAAGAGGGTGTCCTCCGGGCAACTGTAGCTGATGGGCAGGTTGAACGACGTCAATGCCGTTCCTCGATTGTAAAGGAACAGCGTATCGGTGCCGTTATTGCGCACGCTCCATACGGAGATGGTGTCCTTCAGCGTGTCGACCACCTCGGAGCCATCGGTTATCTTATAGACTGTGTAGACGGTATTCTGAACGGGACATTCAATCGACGAACAGGCTGACAGCAACAGAAGCCCCAGCACGAAGAACTTAGTGCTGAGCGGACTATGCCACAACCGGCGACAGGCAGACCGAACGAATCTAATCATCTGTGAAGCGGTTTTAAACGATTTTCTCTATCTGATAATCGTTGCGATTGGCTGAGGAACGGCTGATGAGGTCGCCCAAGAAGCCAGTGAGGAACAGCTGGGTGCCGATGATCATCATGGTGAGGGCAATGTAGAAATAGGGAGAATTGGTGACGAGCCGCTGGGGGATGCCGTTGGCCAGGCACCACAGCTTATCGGCACCGATGACAAAGGCCGCTACGAAACCGATGAAGAACATCACAGAACCCAGGAAACCAAAGACATGCATGGGTTTCTTGCCAAACGTGCTGAGAAACCATAGTGTGATGAGATCGAGATAGCCATTGACAAAACGGTTCCAACCCATGAACTTCGACTCACCATACTTACGAGCCTGATGATGCACCACCTTCTCGCCGATTTTCTCAAAGCCGGCATTCTTGGCCAGATAGGGAATGTAGCGGTGCATCTCGCCATAGACCTCGATGTTCTTCACCACCTCCAGACGATAGGCCTTCAGGCCGCAGTTGAAATCATGCAGATTCCTAATACCGCTCACCTTACGCGCCGTGGCGTTGAAGAGCTTCGTGGGAAGGGTCTTCGACAGGGGGTCGTAGCGCTTCTGCTTGTAGCCGGACACAAGGTCATAGCCCTCGTCCTTAATCATTTTATAGAGGCCGGGAATCTCGTCGGGCGAGTCCTGCAGGTCAGCATCCATGGTGATGACCACATCGCCCTGGGCCTGCTCGAAACCACAGTAGAGAGCAGGGCTCTTGCCATAGTTGCGGCGGAACTTTATGCCATGCACATGGCTGTCGGTAGCAGCCAACTCGGTGATGATGGGCCAGGAGCGGTCGGTGGAACCGTCGCTGATGAAGATGACCTCATAGCTGTAGCCATGCTCTTTCATCACCCGTTCAATCCAACTGTAGAGTTCGTTGATGGACTCTTCTTCATTATAAAGAGGTATGATAACAGAAATATCCATTTCTTACACTTAGATTTCTACGCGTCTTGATTATTGTCGGCCCGCAACACACTGCTCTTCATGACGGCAGCGATAGGCACGCCTACCACAACACCAATCATGATATTGGTAGTCAGCATGTTAAGGGCTATGTCGATAGGTCGCAATCTCTGCATCTCATGAATACTCTCGCTGACCATGTCGCCCATGCCGTACTGCTTAATCACAGCCTCTGCCTCCGGAGTCTGCATCGAACTGATGATGGTCTGGAACAGATAGCCATGGTCCAGAAAGGCCAGATAGGCATACTGGGCCAGGGCGAAGAGCAGTCCGGCGTAGAAGAAGGCCAAGATGACATAGGCCCACCCCCTCAGGAAAGAGATGGTGCCTTCACGGGCCTCATCGCGGAAGAGACGCAGTCGCCGGGCCATGAAGAAAGGTGAGGAAAGGACGAGTATGAGTGCTACCAGCGACCAGTTGGGATTGGTGAGTCCGACAACGGAACAGGCAAAGCCGCCTATCCAGAACAAAGAGAGCAGCAGACCGTCGATCCGTGCAAAAGCCTTTAGTTGTACATATTCTGCGGGTGTCATCATTTCCTATTATAGTGAAAGGCTAAAAACAAGGAGTTACAGAGTGACCGCGAAAGCCAGCCTCTAACTCCTTGCTCTTAGCCGCTAATACATTTATATTAAGTATACTTCAAAATCTGTCCGGGACGCAGGCGAACGTTCTTGCCGATTCGGTTCAGGCGGCACAGAGCGGTCACCGTGGTACGATGCTTGCGGGCAATTGACGAGAGAGTCTCACCCTTCTTCACCTTGTGATAGCGCACAGAAGCAGCACTATTGGAAGCATACGACTTCCCTTGATTAGGACTATTCACATCGGCAGGATTATAGCCGTGCAGACCGTTAGCACCACGCAACTGGGTGGCTACGCGACCGTCGCGCTCATAACTGTCGCGATAGAACACGTATTCATCGCCCACGATGTCCTGATTGGCAAAGTCGAACATGATGGCAGGATTGAGGGCCACGCCGCACAGACGGGTCTCAAAATGCAGATGCGAACCCGTGCTGCGCCCCGTGTTGCCACCCAAGCCGATGGGATCGCCGGCACGCACCTCCTGGTCCTCGCTTACCAGCTGCTTGGACATGTGACCATAGATGGTCTCCAGACCGTTGTGATGGCGGATGACCACATACTTGCCATAGCCGCGAGCCTCATATTTCACCACGCGCACTTTGCCGCTGAAAGCAGCACGGATGGTGTCGCCAATAAACACCTTAATATCCAGTCCCTTGTGCTGACGCTTCCAGCGAGGACCGAAATTCGACGTGATGACACGGCTCGGCGTGGGCATGCAGAAGTCGCGCAAGTCGATGCGGAACGAGTCGGGCAGCTCGGTCTGCTGGTGGGCATAGAGGTTGTTCCAGTCTTCATAAAGGTCGGCAGCAGGCGACTCCCACTCCTCGTTGATCATCAGGTGCTGAAGCATCACGGAGTCAACGGAACGCAGTTTGCGGTCGATGGGTGCCTGATTGGCCAACATGTCTTGGGCTGCGGCTGGCATCAAGGCAAGTGATGACAGGGCAGCAAGGGTAATATTTCTAAGTTTTCTAAAAATCATCATTCAAAAAAAATTGGTCTATGTCTCGTTAATATTGTTTTAGATCCTTCAAAGTGACTCATTCAGAACCCAATGAGCCTACAAATATCAAAGGAACGATGCAAAGTTAATAAAAAATTATTGCTCTGCATAGACCTGTGCATATAATTTGTGGTCTTTTAACACTTAATCGTTTTTATTTAAGAAATTGCCGCCCAGTCAATGTTTGTTTTTTTCATTTCCTTCAAGCGGTCCCAAAGCAACTGGTATTTGGCCGACTGGCAGAGGGGATCATCGCAGATGACCTTCTGCGCCTCGTCGCGGGCCATCTGCACGAGCTGACCGTCGCGGGCGATATCGGCTATCTTCAGGTCGAAGGCCATGCCGCTCTGCTGCGTACCCTCCAGATCGCCGGGACCGCGGAGCTTCAGGTCGGCCTCGGCAATGCGGAACCCGTCGTTGGTCTCACACATGATGTCGATGCGCTTGCGAGTATCATCGCTCAGCTTATAGCCTGTAACCAGGATGCAATAGCTCTGGTCGGCACCACGCCCCACCCTGCCGCGCAGCTGATGCAACTGACTGAGGCCGAAGCGCTGGGCATCAAGAATGACCATGACCGAGGCATTGGGTACGTTCACACCCACCTCTATCACCGTCGTGGCCACTAATATCTGCGTCTCGCCCTTAACGAAACGCTGCATCTCGTCTTCCTTGTCCTTGGGCTTCATCTTGCCGTGGACCTTGCTCAGCCGGAACTCGGGGAAAGCCTGTCGCAGGGTCTCGAAGCCTTGTTCCAAATCCTTCAGGTCCATCTTCTCGCTCTCCTCAATCAAAGGGAAGACGATGTAGACCTGACGCCCCTCGCGAATCTGCCGGCGAATGCCATCGTAAAGGGTGGTGATACGCGAGTCGAACACATGGATGGTACGGACAGGCTTGCGACCTGGGGGCAGCTCGTCGATGACGCTCACGTCGAGGTCGCCGTAGAGGGTCATGGCAAGAGTACGGGGGATGGGGGTGGCGGTCATCACCAGCACATGGGGCGGCTGCTCGCTCTTGCCCCACAGCTTGGCCCTTTGTGCCACGCCGAAACGGTGCTGCTCATCGACAACGACCATGCCAAGACGGCTGAACTGCACCGTGTCTTCAATCACGGCATGTGTGCCAACGAGTATCTGCACCTCACCAGAGAGGAGACCGTCGAGCACTTCCTGCCGTTTCCGGCCTTTCACGATACCCGTGAGCAGTTCCACACGCACCGACATTCCACGCAGGAACTGTTGGATGGTAGCAAGATGCTGCTCGGCCAATATCTCCGTTGGAGCCATGATGCATGCCTGGAAACCATTGTCAAGAGCGATGAGCATCGACATGAGGGCTACAAGCGTCTTGCCACTGCCCACATCGCCTTGCAGCAGACGGTTCATCTGGCGACCCGAACAGGTGTCCTTACGTATTTCACGTATGACACGTTTTTGGGCATTGGTCAACTCGAAAGGAAGGTTTTCTTTGTAGAAGGTATTGAAGATATCACCGATGCGATTAAAAACGTAGCCACGATATTTTCTGCGCTGGTCGCTGGCATACCTTACGATATTGAGTTGAACGAAAAACAACTCCTCGAATTTCATCCTCACACGAGCTTTCTCCAACTGACGGGCATCCTGGGGGTAATGCAACGTGCGCAGGGCTTCGTCGCGTCCCATGAGATGAAGAGGAGCAGAGATAAAGTCGGGAATGGTCTCGGCGAGGGGTGCCTTCAGCTTCTCTATGAGTGTTTTGGTCAGCCGCTCCACAGAACGGGAGGTGAGCCCGCTCTTCTTCATTTTCTCCGTGGTGTTGTAGTAAGGCTGCATGCCCATAGCCGACGTATCGACATTGGCGGCATCGTCGATATCGGGATGTTGCACCTGGATACGGTTGTTAAAGACGCTGGGCTTGCCAAAAACGAGATAGTTTTGGCCTATCTTATAAGTTTTCTTGGCATATTTCCCACCATTGAACCACACCAGGTCCATGATGCCGGTCCCGTCAGTGAAATGAGCAACTACACGCTCCTTGACCGGCCCCATCTCAAAGGTTTCGAAACTGAGGATATGCCCTAAGACTTGAACAAAAGGCATGTCACCCGTCAGTTCGCGAACCTGATAGACCTTGCTGCGGTCAACATATTTATAGGGGTAATACTCCAACAAATCGCCAAATGTCTCTATGCCGAGCTCCTGGCTCAGCAACTTCTTGCGATTTGGGCCTACGCCCGGCAAGTACATAATATCTTGAGAGAGAAGATCCAGGGAGTTGAGAGTTAAGAGTTGAAAGTGCGGATGAGTGCCTCTGCCATGAAGAGGTCGGCGGGAGTGGTAATCTTGATATTCTCACGGTTTCCTTCAACAAGGGTAACGGCATGACCGTAGGCCTCCACCACAGAAGCATCATCGGTAAAGCCCTTCTGCCAAGGCTGACGACTGGCTGCTTTCAGCAATTGTATGTCAAATACTTGCGGGGTCTGTACCAATCGATATTCGTCACGAGGCACGGTGCAAGAACGGTTGGACAGGAACGACGAACACTGTGAGGAATCTCCATCGTCCTGCGGATGCTGGTCAACGTGCCGGAGCGTCTCCACCACAGGCACCACAGGGATAACGGCTTTATGCTTTCGGGCGGTCTCATAACAACGGCTGATAACTTCGACAGACACGAAAGGACGCACCCCGTCGTGAACACCTACTACTCCGTCGGCATCGTCGGAAATGAGGGAAAGACCATTCTGCACAGAATGGAAACGTGTCTTCCCGCCATCGGCTAACTGGTAGTCGAGATTGAACTGGTGTTGCCAGCACAGGCTCTTCCAATAGTCCTGCTGCGCACGCGGCAACACTAACACGATATTCAGAGTGGGCGAATATTCGTGGAAACGAAGCATCGTCCGCATCAGCACTGGCAGTCCGCCCACAGGCAGGAACTGCTTGGGGGTGTCGCTCCCCATCCGCAGGCCTTTGCCACCAGCCACTATAATCACATAATCCATCGGCATTTGTACTATTTTTTAATCCGGTATCAAGAAATTGATGACCTCATGTTCTACTCCTACGTGATAGTTGCCCACGGGGGTCTTCATCAAACGGCCGTCGATACCGACCAGAGCCTTCTTGGCTTCCTCTACCACTACCTCACAGGTGCGGAAAGGATGCACATTGCGATGATTAAGGAAACGCCCGGTAATGAGCAGCCACAATCCTTCCAACAACTGGACTACCTGAGGATTATAGACCACTGACACATCGAGCATACCGTTATAGGGTACCGCCGAAGGGGTCTGACCATAGCCTGGGCCGTTGCCTATACAGACGGTCATCACCTTGCGGTCAATGATATCGGTATTGATACGCATCTTCATCTTGTATTCCATCCTATGGAAAAGCATCACAACAAGCGATGAAACAAACGACAAAGTGCGCGAACCAAAAAGACGACGGGTCTGTCGGCGCAAATTCATGATATCTGCGGTCATGCCGATATTCAAACAGTTGAGGAAGTAACGGTGACACTTCTCTTGCTGCTTATTGGTATAACGGATACAACCCAAATCAATCTTCCTCACACGCCGCTTCAGCAACCAGTCGATGGTCTGCTCATCCTGATCTTCATCAAACTCCCAGAAACGGGCGAAATCGTTCATCACTCCATTGGGGATAACGCCCAATACTATTTCGTCGCGCACTCGTTTCTCTTCCTGCATGAGGCAGTTAACGGCATCATTCAAGGCAGAGTCTCCACCAACGATGATAATGGTCTTATATCCATTGCTGATAAGCATGGTGATGAGCCGAGAAACACTGTCAGGGGTCTCGCTCTGCACCATGTCGTACTGCACATTTCGTGCATCAAGCAGCGACTGTATGCGCTCCCATCGCCTGCGCTTATTGGTCGTTCCAGTCTTCGGACAATACAAAATGCCCCATCGTGTTGTCTCTATTGCCATGGTCATCAAGTATATTTAAACAGTTTGCTGAAAGCGTTTCTGCAGCCAGGGACGTGGCAGATACGCCAAAAAACACGTGGCAAAGATACGAATAAATGTTGAGAATTCCTTAACTTTTTCAGAAGATTAACGGTGTAAGAGTTAACAAATGATAAAAAACTGCATTTTATTGGGATTTTTCTTCTGTAATAAAAAAAAACTCCCTACCTTTGCACCCGCTTACAAGAGCAAGGGCGTTTAGCTCAGTTGGTTCAGAGCATCTGCCTTACAAGCAGAGGGTCGGCGGTTCGAATCCGTCAACGCCCACAAAAGAGAAGAGCAAGGATAACCTACTTGCTCTTTTTTTGTTTTAACAACCAAACAACAAATTTACTATGGCTAACGGCGGAGATAAGAAATGTGTGATTTGTGGCCGACAAATCGGCTATGGCAACTATTTCCTTGACTGGGCAGGAAACACAGTTTGTGGGCATCATTCAGAAGAGGAAATGAAGATGTGTGTGAGTTGCGGACGTTTCTGCGGGCCAAGGAGCATAGAACTGGTCAAAGGGAAATGGCTATGCCCTGTCTGCCAAAAACATATCATCACCTCTGAGCAATGCGCTAAAATGGCCCATTGGATAAAGGAAGTATATAAACGCTGCCCCATCGGCCATGTAGAGATGGTGAAACTCAAGTCGATGACTCCTGAACAAATGATGATGGCCAGCGGCAGCCGGAACGTGATGGGACTGGCACAAGGGGTGGGTCGTGATTACACCGTTTATTTCTACCGCCACATGTCTATAGTTGCCTTTACAGATATTTTAGCCCACGAACTATTGCATATCTGGCAATATGACCACAATATCCATCCCGACTCGCTCCATTGCGAGGGATTCTGCAACTTAGGCAGTTGGTTTATACTCAATGCCATCGGAAACCCTGAGTCGAAAGCACGTATGAAATGGCTGGAAAACTCTCGCGACCCCATCTATGGCGATGGTTTCCGACTGATGAAGGCATTCTACGACCGCGGAGGATGGAACATGGCTATCAGCGAGCTGAAACGCAACTCTGATATCTATAATCGAGTATAAAAGTCTGTTTCTTCTATTTTCGGGTGTAGAATCAATCGAGTAAAACAGAAAGTCTATTTTGGTTGCTCGGCTTCCAAACGTTCAACTGCCCCTGTGACAGGGTTCAGCCACAGATGGGTGGTGTAGTGCTTATTAAAGAGATCACCACTTAACAGTTCGACATTGCCTAACTGCCCAGCCGGATGCTCTACCACGGAGATGGGTTCAATACCATTGAACACGCTGACGCGCATCTTACCAGGCACATTCACGTAGATTCCGCTTTCAGGTTGTTTTTTCTTTGCCTGTTCCACCTCTTCCTCATCAACCGATGGCATTGCCGTGAGGTTCTCCACCCGTACATAATAGGGTGTACCCGAAAGGTCGTCATCGTCTACAACACCCAGTTTCTGTGACAGTCGGAAAGCTACTTGCCTGTCTATAGTTCCATCCGGGCATATTGTGATGACATTCTCTGTAGTGTCGCGCACCGTAGTCCCCTGAAACAATGTCAGCAACGATTTCTCCTGACTCTCAAGTTGGTTAAGCATCAGCTGCATCTGATTGCCGTCGTTTGGCATAAAGTCTGCCTGCCCCTTGATAAGCAGATTTCTATTTTCGCGTAAGTCATAAATCTCACGAGCCGTGAGTTCGGCCATCTTAGCCGTACTGCCAGCCGACAAAATCTCCTCGCCCATTAATTGACGCGGATTCACCTGTGCAGGTTTGGGAGCAGACTTGAAGGCCTTCGGTTCATTCTCCTCCTGAGGGGTAGCATTGATGGCCAACAACCGGCCGTCCGATGTTAGAGAAATATTGGCTGCAACTGACTTCGCATTGAATTTCACCGCATAAGCCTTTGTTGAATCGGGAACACCGAATGCTTGTTGCGTAATACCTACGACACGATAAGACACTGTGGGTTCCTGAACGACATCATATAACCTGAGGTATCTTTGGGCGTAGGCAGAAAAATCACCGGGCTTATAGGAAGTCTTCTCAACAAGTACGCGCAGACGCACCCCCGTCTTAGGCAAAAAATAAACGGCACCTTCTGCCGTAACACCCGGTCGATAATCATAAAGAGCCGTCTGAGCATTAGCAGAAGCAAAGAATAGGGAACAGATAGCAATAAGCAATGGAAATGAGTTCACCCATCCAAAACAGCTCTTTTGTGTTTTATTATTATTCATAACTCTTGAAATTTCGTTTTTTTATAATGTATCTTTGTGTAACTCTATGAAAGCCTTTGGCAAATAATCTATCAAATCACTGGCGATAAGACTCTCCTCACCTAAATCGCTAGCAGCCAAGTCTCCTGCCAAACCATGCAGATAAACACCTAACAATGACGCACTTCTCTGATCATATCCCTGTGCAAGCAATCCCGTGATTAAACCACAAAGGACATCACCGCTTCCAGCAGTTGCCATCCCGGCATTTCCTGTTGTATTCAACGCAACATGCCCATCGGGCATACAGACAGCCGTGTGATGACCTTTCAAAATAACATAGCCCTGCAGTCGTTCTGCTAATTGGCATGCCTTAGAAAGTCGTTCATAGGAGTCGATACACTGTCCCTCCATCCTGTCCAGTTCCTTGGGATGAGGTGTCAAGATGATTCCTTTAGGCAATTGCTGCATCCATGCATGATGGCTTGCCAGTATATTCAACGCGTCAGCATCTGCAACAACAGGACAAGAGGCCCTTCGCAGTTGAGCTATCAACGAGATACTTGTCTGATCACTTGTACCCAGTCCTGGTCCAATACCCATCGCCTGAAAATCTTCGGTCGGAATAGTCTCCGTGAATCGCGAATCATCACGGTCTATATGAAGTACCGCCTCTGGAACTGCAGTTTGCATCACAAGGACATTTCCTCTGGGTGAATGTGCAGTCACCTTTCCAACACCGGCTCTCAGACATGCCTTTGTGGCTAAAACAGCAGCCCCCGCCATACCGTATGAACCAGCCACAACAAGTGCATGCCCCATCTGTCCTTTATGTGAGAATCTGTTTCGTGAGCGAAGCAATTGCCGCACTTCATCCCGCTCAATAAGGGTATAACCAGCCTCAGTCTTCTCTATGCCTTCTTTGCTTAATCCAATGTCAAGTACCTTCACCTCGCCCACATACTGTTGGTTCTCTGCGAAAAGGAACGAAAGTTTCAATTGTCCTAACGTCAACGTAAGCGTTGACCGGATGATGTTGTTGCTTACGTTATAAGCATTGTCTTCGGTCATCAACCCAGAGGGCATATCGATACTAACCACATCTGCTGATGAAGCATTGATATATTTCACCAAAGAAGCAAAGCCCCCCGCAAGTGGTTTGTTTAGCCCAGAACCAAACAGACCATCCACAACCAACATACCTTCTTCTAAACGAGGCGGATCAAACTCTTGTGTCACTTCTGTCAACAAGGGCATACCCTTCTTGTCCACCAATCTCTGTCTATTCTCTGTGCAATCAGCGGAGAGATGACCAGTAATATTAAACAGATAGGTCTGGACTTGATAACCTCTTGCTATCAACAATCGGGCAACGGCCAACGCATCACCTCCATTATTGCCTGGTCCGGCAAATACTACTACAGGTACCAATTGATCCCAACGTTCTGTGATTACAGTAGTCAAAGCATGAGCAGCACGCTCCATCAAGTCAATCGACTTGATAGGCTCATGCTCGATAGTAAACTGATCGAGAGTCTTTATCTGTTCCCTTGTTAATATCTTCATCCGCTTATCAATAAAAACGCTGCAAAATTATTAAAAAAAAAGGACATGAACAAGAATAGGACAAAAAAATCCTGCTATCTGAATCTAGATAGCAGGATTATACAGGGTTAAAAGTCTCTAAGAATTAATTGCTGCCACCAGAGTGAGTGGGAGTAACAGGCTGAGCGTTAGGAGTAACCTTAATCTGAGGAGTACCCCAAACAGTTGCCTGGAACGTTGCGTTACTGATTGTAGACTGGAAGGTAACAGTGTATCTCTTCTGAATAACAGTATAAGCACCGTCGAAGGCAGCAGTGTAGCGGCCAGTCTTGGTCAAAGAAGTCTTGGTTGCACCGAAGTAAGACTTCAAGAACTTATAAGTAATGTTTTTACTATCTTCAGTGCTAGCGAAGCCATAAATACGACCATAGCGGAGAGTAGTAGCACGGTTAGCAGAAACTGTACCAGAACCTACAACCTCATCAGCAACCTCTACTGAGCTGACCAGCTTAGCCTTCAGCACGATATCCCAAACAGAGAAGTGAGACACTTCAGCAGTCAACTCACCTGTGACGGGATCAGTCTTCACGTTCTGAGCAGAAACGCCAGCCTCGTCAACCAGGTCAAGCTCATAACCAGCAGCTCCAGGAACCTTCACCTTGATGGTGATAGGAGTAGCGAACTTAATACCGTCGGGAGTACAGCTCAGTGCCAAAGGATTAGCCTGAACATTCTCATTCTTCTTTTCAATAAAAGCGTCCACGTCCTCAGTACCGACCTGAGCCTCAGTCTCAGTTTCAACCACGGTGATAGAGTAAGCCTGATTCTGATCTGCCACATCGTTCTTATCGATAACAGTACCTGTAGGAATCGTGAAAGATGCCTCTGCCTGCTCACCAGCGGCAGTAGCATACTCATCCTGGTTCGTTTCGTCGTTGGTCACAACAACACCCTGTCCGTCTTCACCACCTTGAGCTACAGTCTGACCCTCATTGTTTGTGGTCTCCACAGCGGTAGTTTCCTGTTTTGTAGCACTATTGTCTGCAGTAGGACGAAGAGTTACAGAAGACTTAGCAATGCCGTTAGCATCAAGATCGATAGTAACATTGTTCTGAGTAGTGTAACCATTTTTTGCTATGTTCACAACGATGCTAGTAGCGTCCTTAGGAGCATTGAGAGTAGCAATACCATTCTCATCGGCTACAACAACCTGCGTTCCATAAGTGACGGTTGCACCAGGAGTAGTACGAATGATTACGGTCTTAGTTGTTACGGTAGCATCATCCTCAAGAGCATTTTCGTCAACAATCTGCTCTGTCGGAGTTTCAGGAGTTGACTCGCTTGAGCCACTGTGGCAAGCGGTGAAAGTAGCTGCCACACCGAATCCAAACATCAGGATTGCGGCACTTTTCAAAAACTTCTTCATACTAGATAAGTTAATTATTAATTTTAAAAACAGATATTTCTATTTTCTCTACTGATAGTCTCATATAATCCCAACAGTTATGGTGTTTTAAGAACTTATAATATCGCCTTTCTGCACCTACACTACACACAACTTGCATCCGCCTAAAAGACTCTGCAAATATACTACAAAATTGTGGATTGCATTAAGAACGGGCGTTAATTTTAAAGAAATTTAATACTTAACGATATGATTCGTCTATATTCCAGCAATTTTTCCCATCTAAAGCAACACTTCATTTGCGTATTATTATCTTAGACACGACAAGATGTTTCAAGGTTATATAAAAGGCCGATGCGCATATACTTGACACCGGCCTTTTACGACTTCATCAGTATGAATTACTTGATAGCAACAGTAGCACGACGGTTGTAAGAAATCGGGGTGAGAGAATCAACACCACCAGCAGCAACACACTCGATGTTATCCTTGTTGACACCCATCTTCACAAGCTCGTTGGCAACAGCCTCAGCACGCTTCTGACTCAGTTTCTGGTTCAGAGCAGCGCTACCAGTCTTGCTGTCAGCATAGCCAGTAACCACGATCTTAGCGTTCTTGTCCTTAGCGATATTGGCCAGTTCCCGAACATTCTGGAGGTCCTTACGAGAAGCAATCTTGCTCTTGCCAAGGTTGAAGAACACTGATACGGGAGCTGCAGCCACTTCCTTCACAGTAACAGTCTTTGCTTCGGGGCACTTGTGGTCGCTAAGCATCTTCTGCAAGCGAGTGCTTTCTCTCTGAGCATCGTCAAGTTGAGCAGAGATAGCATCCACCTGGCTCTGTGAGAGAGCCTTGAGGGCCTCCACATCAGGAGTCTTATTCCACGTAGCCTT
>Ga0247609_10002950_pt1 | contig 17544 bp, 14 predicted proteins | sample 172DNAGHGlowgp2_FD_193487 | JGI IMG/M metagenome (GOLD analysis project Ga0247609, IMG submission 193487) | Sheep rumen microbial communities from Palmerston North, Manawatu-Wanganui, New Zealand - 1728 DNA GHGlow gp2 | ecosystem: Host-associated > Mammals > Digestive system > Stomach > Rumen ...
GTTTCGCCTATGGTAAGGTCTTTCTTGAAATCGACAAACCTGGGTTGAATCGGTTCCACCTCAGCATTCTGAATGTCCTTGACAAATTGGCTCATCTGGTCGCGGTTGGTAGGAATCGGCGTTATGGCAGGTTTTTCTATTTTTTTCTGAAGCGTGTCCACGCCCTGTTTCTTATAGACGGTGACATAGCCGTCGGTGAAGAAGTTGTTGGCGAAGTCAACGATTTCTTGTTTTGTAATCTTCGAGATGCGGTCGATGAATCCCACTTGTTGTTTCCATTCCGTGTCGTTGATGAAAGCATCGACAAACATGTCTGCCCTACCTTCGTTGCTTTCCATGAGCGAGTAGTATAAACGTTTCTTGTTGTTGATGATGCTAGGCAGGAGGTTGTCGGGGAAGTCGCCCTTCTTCAGTTTGCCAATCTCGTCCAGCATGAGGTTTTTCACCTCGTCCAAGGTCTGTCCCTCCTTTGGTCGTCCGATGAGGAAGAACGCCCCGTGGTCGTGCAAGAGTTGCGACCCGCCGGCTGCACTCTGCACCTTCATGGTTTGGTTAAGGTCCAGGTCGAAGAGTCCTGCACGTCCGTTGCTCAGCACGTCTTCCAGCAGTTGCAAGGTGTCGGCTTGCAATTCGTTTGCTTTCTTGGCTCTCCATCCCATCCATATCATTTCAGCCTCTTGTCCCACGATGGTTGAGTCTTTCGGTTGAGTAAGAGGAGTGAGCGGAGCAAACTTGGGTTGCTCGACGTCGGCCCCTGGTTTCCATGTCCCGAAATACTTGTCGATGGTTTCCACCACCTTCTCTGGTTCGAAGTCGCCCGCCATGCAGATAGCCACATTGTTGGGCACGTACCAGTGGTTGAAATAATTTTTGATGTTGACGATAGAAGGATTCTTCAGGTGCTCCTGTGTTCCGATGGTTGTCTGCTGCCCATACGGGTGGTTTGGCCACAACAATTTGCAGATGACAGCAGAGGTTTTGCGAATATCTGATGCAAGTCCGATGTTGTATTCTTCGTACACCGCCTCCAGTTCTGTATGGAATCCGCGAATCACCATGTTCTGGAATCGCTCGCCCTGAATCTTAGCCCAGTTTTCCACCTCGTTGCTCGGAATGTCCTCCGTGTAGCAAGTTACGTCGTAGGAAGTATATGCGTTCGTACCCTTCGCTCCGATGGCAGCCATCAGCTTGTCGTATTCGTTGGGAATGAAGTATCGAGCCGCCACCTGCGAGATGCTGTCAATCTCGTGATATTTTTGTTTGCGCAGGTTGGGGTCGGTGATGAGCCGGTATTGTTCGTATCGAGCCTGAATCTCGTCCAGCAGGGGACGCTCAGCTTCAGGGTTGTTGGTGCCGAACTTGTCTGTACCTTTGAACATGAGGTGTTCCAGGTAGTGGGCTAGACCGGTAGTTTCGGCGGGGTCGTTCTTGCTCCCCGTTCTCACGGCGATGTAGGTCTGAATGCGTGGTTTTTCCTTGTTTACCGACAAGAACACCTTCAGTCCGTTGTCGAGAGTGTAGATGCGCGTGTTCATGGCATCGCCCTCAACCGACTCATATTTGTACTCCTTGGCATGTGCCGTTGTTCCAATAGTAATCAGAAGAGCGGCAAAAAACATTTTTATTATCATGGATATCTATTATGATTTTTCTTTGTTCATTTGGCTTATCGAAACTGTTGGCTTTCGCCTTCAGTTTCTCGCCATGACAAAGCTGATGTGACTCATCGCTTTGTTCATTTGGCTTATCGAAACTGTTCAACTGTTCGTTCGCTTTCAGTCCTCGTAGTTCACCTCATGGTCTAGTTGGTCGAGGAAGTTACTATAGACATCCTCCTCAACGTCGCCCATAGCGTATTCCTTTTCGGCATCTTTGCGAATCTCGGCAATCCAGGCACGACGCGCTTTCACGTAGTCTTGGTGTATGCGGTCGATGGCCTCGTCGGTCAGTTCGTCCAGTCCGTAGTAGTCAAGAATCATGCGGTAAGACCATGTCCATTGGTATTCGCGGAAGTGTTCATTGATTTCGCGGAATCGGTCGTTGACTTCTTGAATGGTTTCCAGCGTTCCGTTCTTGATGTCGTCGATGATGCGTTGTTCCTCGCTTTCGGGCAGGAGCAGTCCGGAGAGGTCGTTCCAGTTGCCCAGTCCGATGTCGGAATCTGGTTTTCCCAGCCATCCGCCCTTGACGGCACGTTTCAGCACGGCGCCCATGTAGATGCGCAGGGCTATGTCATAATACTTGATGCCTTTGCGCAGTGACGAAGCGTTGATGACGTATTCGTGATAGTTGTATGCCGACACGTTCTCGCCGCTTGCCGAGCGCAGTTGTTCGAGGATGCGTTTGCCCTGAACGATTTCTCCTACGGTGAAGGGTGAGAGCCAGTCGAAGTTGATGATGCTCTTGCGGCTGCCCATAGCACGCTTGTCGCGCTTAGGCCATTTCTTGATGTCGCGATAGAGTCCAACGGTGGTGATGTTGCGTCCGGGCACCAGGTACATGGTGTCGTTGTAGGCGATGAGATAGGCGAAAGGCAGGCACCGCGTGTCAGGGTGGTGCATCAGTTTGCCGAAGCAAACGCTGAAGGCTCCTATCTTAGCAGGCATGAGCACGTAGGAACCGCTGGCGGTCTTTGTTCCGCGCTCCAGAGTGCCGTAGTGCATCGGTCCCATTTTGTAGGCGTGGTTGGAGAAGTTGGTGTTCGAGCCCGCATTGTAGAATGAGAACTCGCCTCCGATGAGCAGGCTCGACTTGTGGTGGCTAGCCGAGAAGGGACCGCAGAAGGCGGCGCACGCCTCGCCGTTAGCCATGTAGCTGTTGGCGAAGAAGAGGCTTGCCTCAGCCGTGAATCCGTTGGTTATCTGGCAGGCTTCTCCCACGAAGCAGTCTTGCATTTTCACCGAGTTGGTGATGGAGCATCCGTTGCAGATGATGGAGTTTTCGCAGATGACGCCCGTACCGATATATACGCTGTCGTCCTTGTTGCTCATAATGGTGCAATCGCTCAGTCGCGAGGCACCGCTGATTTCGCAATCGTCTTTGATGACGGTGTTGGTGATTTCCTTGGTGTTGACAATCTTCACGTTGTTGCCGATGGTGCCTCGGTCGGGGTTGGTGAGTTTGATGTCTTCGCTCACCATGCGGTGGAGAGCATCTTTCAGTTGTTTGTCGTTGAAGTGCTTCACCATGAAAGCCGCCATCTGGCTGTTCAGCTCGTTAAAGAGAATGACGTTTCCGTCGCCCATCTCGTTGAGCACCGACACCATGTGTCCTTCGCCGTAGGTGGCACCTTCCACCGTCTCCATGGTGCATATGTTGCTGATGTAGCAGTCGTCGCCGATGGTGTAGTTGTTGATGAAGTTGCCCACTTTCTCTATCAAGCAGTTGTTGCCCACGGTGACGTTGCGCAGGGTGGCGTCGTTGATGCCTGCATGCTTGAGGAATCCGTTGCTCACCTCGATTTTCTTTTCTACGGCTCCCAGCCGTATGTCGCCATAGAACATGACGCGATGGAAGAAATTGGGGCGGAAGCCTTCCGCCACCATTACGTCAGCCCAGTTTTCCGACCAACAGTTGTTACTCTCCAAGACTTCTATTTCAGCTGAAGTCAGTGCTCTGTAGTTATTGTTCATAGTCTTCTTCGTTTATTGTGTAAAGGAAATCGTTGTACGGGTATTTTTGCACGTGCATTTCGCGCACTTTTTTATATAATAACGTACGAAACTCGTCAATATTTTGTCGTTCGCGTGCAGAAATGAACAAGCAGTTCTCGTTGAACTTTGCCATCCACGTTCGCTTCAGGTCGGCGAGCGAGATGTTCTCCTTGGTGGGTGGCGTCAGGTCGTCGGCCTCTTTCTCCTTCCAGGTGTAGTTGTCTATTTTGTTGAAGACAATCATCGAGGGCTTGTCGGCGCACCCCAGGTCGGCAAGCGTCTTCTCGACCACTTGTATCTGTTCTTCGAAGTCGGGATGCGAAATATCGACCACATGCAAGAGCAGGTCGGCTTCGCGCACCTCGTCGAGCGTCGATTTGAAGGAATCTACCAGATCGGTGGGCAGTTTCCGTATGAATCCCACTGTGTCTGCCAGGAGGAAAGGCAAGTTATCCACCACCACTTTCCTGACGGTAGTGTCGAGTGTGGCAAAAAGTTTGTTTTCTGCAAACACCTCACTTTTTGCAAGCAGGTTCATGATGGTGGATTTCCCCACGTTGGTATATCCCACCAGCGCCACGCGTATCAGTCGGCCGCGGTTTTTGCGCTGGGTGGTTTTCTGCTTGTCAATTTCCACCAGCCTTTGCTTCAGCAGGGTGATGCGCTGTAGTATGATGCGGCGGTCCATCTCCAGCTGCGTCTCGCCTGGTCCGCGCAAACCCACAGAACCCTTTCCGCCTCCGCTACCTGAGCCACCGCCTTGTCTTTCCAGGTGTGTCCAGAGGCGTTGTAATCGTGGCAGCATATATCGGTATTGCGCCAGTTCCACCTGAGTCTTGGCGTTAGCGGTCTGTGCCCGCATGGCAAAGATGTCGAGGATGAGCGATGTGCGGTCCAGAATTTTAACCTTCAGTTCCTGTTCTATGTTGCGCAGTTGCTTGGCGGTGAGCTCGTCGTCGAAAATCACCATGCCCACGGGTTGCGGAAGTTCCCCGGCCTCGTCGTCGGGGTAGGGCGATCGTGCACGTTCTTTCAGGGCCTCTTCGTAGGCTTCTTCGCGTTGCTTGATGAAGTGGCGTATCTCCTCCAGCTTGCCCTTGCCCACATAGGTCACACTGCTTGGTCCTCCGGCACGTTGAGTAAACCTCTTGATGGTGACGGCTCCGGCTGTGTCGGCAAGAAACTCCAGTTCGTCCAGGTATTCCTTGGTTTTCGCCTCGTCTTGGTTTTTGGTAATCAGTCCGACAAGTACAGCGGTTTCGTTTTGGGCTTCCGATATGACAAACTCCTTCATATTCCTTTATATTTAATAATGTGCAAAGGTATGAATAATCCGTTGTGTACGCAAACGTTTGCGTAATTATTTTGTGATTTATGAGAAAAAACTTTGATTCTTGGCAATAAACCCTATATCTTTGCATCATCAAAACCGAAATTTTCAAGAAACTACTACTACAAGAACTCTACAAAAAAAACTGAATCAAACTTCAGAAAAAGGGCTTCAACCACCAGTTGAAGCTTTTTTTGTGAATTCATAATTGTGAATTGTCACTCCCTATACACCCACGCCAGCAGCCGGTTGAGCCAGTGGAAGGTAAAGTGGAACCATCGGAAGGTGCTGACGGGTTTTCCTCCGAAGTGTAGGATGAATTCGCGGTAAAGGTTTTTGCGGAAGGGCAGCCCCACGTTCATGAAGAAGATATGTTCCCGTTGGCGGTCGTAGCTGTCTTTCATGGCGTGCCAAACGGTCAGCATGTGAGGGCGCAGCAAGGGGTAGCGTTTCTTTTTAGAAGCCTCGAACCACAGGTATGCATTCTTCTCGGAGTAGGCGACGATGCTTCCTCCGATCACCTTTCCGCGATAGATGGTCACGTTCACGCTTCCGTGTCTGCTCTTGTGCAGTTGCATGAACATGCTGACGTCGGGTATGAAGCGTTGGAAACGGAATCGGTAGTAGCGTTTCAGCAGCCTGAATACCTCCATTACCTCCTCTTCGTTGCGGGCTTCGCGCGTCACGGCACCGTTGTCGTAGGCGTGGTGTATGTGTTCCAGTACATCCTCGTCGATGCGCAGTTCGGGCGATTTCGAGTGCAGCGAGTTGTGAATCTGCATCCATCCTATGGAGAAGTAACCATTCTGGCGGAAGCTCTTGTATCCGAACATCTTCTTGCCGATGTCGCTGAACTCGATGTAGAGGCACAGCTGGCGGTGTAGCTTCGTGGTGATGGCGCTGAGCATCAGTGCGAACAGTTCCTCCTTGTGTTCTTCATCGGCATAGACTCCTTCGCCATAGACACGCCCCTGGGTGAAGAGGTAGGGCGGAATCCACGAGCCCCGCCGCCGCAACATCGCCAGCAGGTGGGCTAGGGGAGTGCCGTTTTTCTGGCAAGCTACCACCATGTAGGGCGTCAGTCCTGGCGTTTGCTCTGCCATGCGGAAGAGTAGCGGACTGTGGAAGAAGTTGCTGCCGTCCAGCTCGGGCAACTCTTCGCTTCGCGTGATGATATGGATGTCGATGTCTTTCACTCCGTTTGCTTTAGGTCTCATCTGTTTTCGCCATGTCTCTTTGGTGCAGAGATGATCGTTTCTTGCCGATTTCGCCATGCAAATATACAACATTTTCTGAAAACCTACACTTTTCACGCTTTTTTCTTTGTTTTCCAACAAAACCGCCTGCCGTTTGCACCACACTTGCCCCGTAGTTGTGCCGTTCTTTCCTGCCGTTTACACTGCATTTGCCCAGCAGTTGTGCCCCTCTTGCCATCACTCTTATCTATCACTCGCACCACCATGCGTGTGCAAAGATACAACCGCCAGCAGCCCATCACCAAAAAACGAAGCTCGCTAACCTGTAAAAATATATTAACAAAACGGGCTTTTCTGCAATAATATTATAACAATACTGATTCTTAGTGAGTTATAGACCATCTCTCCTGCATCTTTAACCAGAAAATATACTGTCAGAGTCTGTCACGGAAAAATGGAAAGAAGGTTCTTCACCGAACGAACAGTTGAACAGTTTTGTGTGAGAAACTGAAAAGTAGTTTTATTATTATATTAATATAATAATAAATGTTGATAGCGAAATCACACACAGAAACTGTTCAACTGTTCGTTCGCTTTAACATGTAACAGAATTGAAATATATTGCAAATTTCTGAAGTTTAACTGCATAATTTGGAGATAACAATTTATTTTATTACTTTTGCATCATGAACATCACACTAATTGGTGCAGGCAACTTGGCAACAAATCTGGGGAAGGCGCTAAAGGCTGCACAATATCACATAGGGCAGGTATATAGCCGTACGGAGACTTCGGCGCGGCAGTTGGGAGAACTGTTGGACTGCCCTTGGACAACCACTCTGTCAGACTTAGCTGACGATGCCGATTGCTTCATCATCTCCGTGAAAGACAATGCCCTGGAACAGGTGGCAGAACAGGTGTGCAGAAAGTTCGGAAATGTCACTCCCCAGCAAGCTGGCGGCCAGCCTGCCAACGACCGCAAGCAAGGGAACAACCACCTGCAAGACACCGCCCCCATTTTCCTCCACACGGCTGGTTCCATGCCCATTCAGCTGTTTGAGGGACGTGCAAGGCGCTACGGCGTGCTCTATCCCATGCAGACGTTCTCGAAAGAGCGCGAAGTGGACTTCAGCTACATTCCGTGTTTTGTGGAAGCCAGCGACGAGGCAACGATGGCGCAGATCTGCCAGCTGGCACGAAGTATCTCCAAGGAGGTGCACCCCATGAGTTCTGCCGACCGGCGCTACCTGCATCTTGCTGCCGTCTGGGCTTGCAACTTCACCAACCATTGCTACGACGTGGCTTCGGAGATTCTCGGCAGGCACGACATACCGTTCAGCGTGATGAATGCCCTCGTGGACGAAACGGCTGCCAAAGTGCATGCCCTGCCTCCACGACAGGCACAGACAGGACCTGCAGTGAGGTTCGATGAGAACGTGTTGGAGGCGCAGATGAAACTCATGGAAGGCGAACTCCTGCAACAGGAACTCTACCGGAAACTCTCGGAAAGTATTCACGAATATCAGAAGAAAGTGAAATGATTGACTACGACTTGAAGAAAATACGCGCCATAGCATTCGACATCGACGGAGTGCTGTCGTGCTCCACTATACCCATGTCGCCGCAGGGCGAACCCCTGCGCACGGTCAACATTAAAGACGGATACGCCATCCAGTTGGCGCAGAAGATGGGGCTGCGCATTGCCATCATCACGGGAGGATACGACGAAGCCATTCGCCACCGCTACGAGAAGCTGGGTGTGGCGGACATCTTCATGAGGTGCGCCGTGAAGTTGACGACGTGGGACGCCTTCCTCCAGCAATACGGATACAGCGACGAGGAGGTGATCTACGTGGGCGACGACATTCCCGACTACGAAATCATGAGGCGCACGGAGTGCTCCTGCTGTCCTGCCGATGCCTGTGCCGACATCAAGGCCATTGCCCGCTACATCAGCCAATACGAAGGCGGTAAGGGGTGTGGCCGGGATATCATTGAACAGGTGCTCAAGGCGCAAGGCAAATGGTTGAAGGATGACAATGCCTTCGGGTGGTAGAACCCTCTATACCCTCTAGTATTTCAGCTTTTTCTAGTATTTCTAGCTCATCATCATGAACAACTATAAAATCATTCTCGCTAGCAACTCCCCGCGACGTCGCCAGCTATTGGCAGGCTTGGACGTCGATTTCGAAGTGAAGGTCATTCCAGGCATCGAAGAGACCGTTCCCGAAGGAACGCCCGTTGAGCAGATTGCCGAAACGCTGGCACGACAGAAGGCAGAACCCTACAAGCCCAATATCGAGGACGGCGAACTCGTCCTTACCGCCGACACCATCGTCGTGGTCGATGGCGAGGTGCTTGGAAAACCCGTCGACGAGGAAGAGGCGAAGGCTATGCTTCACAAAATCAGCGGCAAGACACACAAGGTCATCACGGGCGTATGCTTCACTACACGCGCGCGACAACATTCTTTTTCCGTCTCTACCGACGTGTCATTCAAGACTTTGCCCGAAAACGAGATAGAGTATTATGTCAGTCATTATCATCCCACCGACAAAGCTGGCGCCTACGGCATTCAGGAGTGGATTGGCTACGTGGGAGTGAAACGTCTCGAAGGCAGCTATTTCAACGTGATGGGGCTGCCCGTACAACGAATCTGGGAAGAAATTAAAAAAATGTCAGATTAAATTTTTCTCATTTCTGCATTTTTTTTTGTGAAATATTTTGCCCGGATTTGAAGATTTACTACATTTGCAAAAAATCCTACTCACTCCATTTAATTCACTTCACGATGGCAAAGTACAATATCAAAGAGAAAAAAGACAAAAGGGCAAACTATCGCACACTGGTTAATCCTAATCTGATGGACGAACTCAAGGAGAAAATCCTGAATGTAATCCTCATTCAACAAAAGTTCAAAGATAAAGATTATTCAGCTAAGAAACTTGCCGAAGACCTAGGAACTAACACACGCTATATATCTGCTGTAGTTAATGTGAAATTCCACATGAACTACACCTCCTTCGTCAACAAGTTCCGCATCGAAGAGGCCATGACCTTGCTTGTCGACAAACGCTATCTGCACCTGAACATGGAAGAAATCAGCGACATGGTTGGATTCGCCAATCGCCAGTCGTTCTACGCCTCGTTCTATAAGTTCAACCGCATCACTCCACGCGAGTACAGATTGACGCATATGGCACAAATTCCTACGGAAACGGCGCGTAAGAAAAACAACAAGAAAGCCTAACAAGCCCGATTGATGATGGACAAAGAAGGATTTTCTTTTACGGGTGAACGCTTTGCCGACCTCCAGATTCTACGCTACGAGGTCAAGGCGTTCAGCCTACTTGATTTTCGCCAGAAAATGCTTGTCTATTGCCTGGCACAAGCCACACTCTACGGCAGAGACATCACTTTCGACCAACAGGGAAAATACAATTTGCGCATCAGGCAGTTACTCGAAGCTGTCTATGCGCTTTTTGTTGATGGAAACAACCCAGTGGAAGACGAGGAACGGCAGGCATTTGTCACCTACCTGAAGCGTGTTTGGTTCTCCAACGGAATCTACCACCACTACGGATGCGAGAAAATCATGCCCGAGTTCAGCCAGGAGTGGTTCGAGGAGAAGTGCCGACAACTGCCACGTCCGCCGCACGACTGGCAACAGCTGATGCCCGTAATGTTCAATCCCGACTTCATGCCCAAACGAGTGAACAAAACCGACGGCGACGACTTGATTCTCACCTCTGCCTGCCATTTCTACGAGGGCGTGAATCAGAACGAGGTGGAAGCGTTCTACAACAAGATGAAACGCGAATATGAGCAGACTGAAGGTAACAACAAACAACAACCGCCGTCATTCGGACTGAACTCCACGCTGGTGAAAACCGAAAACGGCACACTGGAAGAGCGAGTGTGGAAAACTGACGGACGCTATGGGGCTGCTATCAAGAAGATTGTCTATTGGCTGGAACAGGCAACGCAATATGCGGAGAGCAACCGGCAGAAACACGTTATAGAACTGCTGATAAAATATTATCAATCAGGAGATTTGCGCCATTTCGATGAATATTCCATTGAATGGGTAGGTGTTCACGACGGCGACATCGACTTTATCAACGGATTCATCGAGGTCTATGGCGACCCGCTAGCCATAAAAGCTACCTGGGAAGGCATAGTCGAAATCAAGGACAAGGAGGCTACCCGACGTACCCAGACCATCAGCAGCCACGCACAATGGTTCGAAGACCATAGTCCAGTGGACGAGCGGTTCAAGAAACCGCTCGTGAAAGGAGTGACGGCAAACGTCGTCGAGGCGGCTATGCTAGGAGGAGAAGAATATCCCTCAACGGCCATCGGCATTAACCTACCCAATGCCGACTGGATTCGTGCTGAATATGGCAGCAAAAGCGTCACCATCAGCAACCTCACACATGCCTACAGCCAGGCGGCGAAAGGAAACGGAATGCTTAACGAGTTTGTGGTGGACGAACAGACCATCGCTCTCATCGACAAATATGGCGACACATGCGATGACTTGCATACCGACCTGCACGAATGTCTGGGACACGGTAGCGGCCGAATGCTCGAAGGGGTTGACCCCGATGCACTGAAGGCTTATGGCAGCACCATAGAAGAGGCACGCGCCGACCTTTTCGGACTTTACTATATTGCCGATGCGAAATTGGTGCAACTGGGACTCGTGCCCGACCGCGAGTCGTATCGCGCGAGTTATTACACCTATCTGATGAATGGCCTCATGACGCAACTGGTGCGCATCAAACCAGGACACGCCATAGAGGAGGCTCACATGCGCAACCGCGCACTCATAGCCCATTGGGTGCTCGACCATGCCGAAGGAGCGGTGACTATGGTGAAGCGCAAAGGAAAAACATTTGTCGAAATCAACGACTACACCCGCCTGCGTACTCTCTTTGCCCAACTGCTAGCAGAGGTGCAACGCATCAAGAGCGAAGGCGACTATGAGGCGGCACGAAGATTGGTGGAAACCTACGGCGTACAAGTAGATGCTGAACTGCATCAAGAGGTGCTGAAACGCTACGAAGCATTAAACATTGCACCATACAAGGGCTTCCTGAATCCCCGCATGATCTTGGTGACCGACAACGAAGGCACACCCGTCGATGTGCGTCTGGACTATTCGGAAACCTATACCCAACAGATGTTGCGTTATAGCCGTGACTACGCAACCCTTAAACCTCAAAAGTCCCCCCAACCCACTGACGGGGGGCTATAGTTTCAGATTTTAGTCTCTCAACCCTCTAATCGCGAAGCGCTTTCTTCGACTAGCGAAGCAGCAGAGCTGGTTACACCAAACGAAGCGACAGAAAGAACTCTCAAATCTCACCCTCTATGCTCAAGCAAATCAAACAATCCTTCCGACTCCTCATGAACGGTGAAGCTTCGCGCTCCATGCGCGAAAAAGGCTTGGAGTACCACCTGAACTGGGGTGTTGCCTTGCCGCAATTGCAGGAAATGGCTAAGGATTATGATAAAGACTTGCAACTCGCCATAGGTTTGTGGAAGGAAGACATTCGCGAGTGTAAAATCATGGCAACCTTCATCATGCCGGTAGAGAAAATGTCGCGCGAACTGGTTGACGTGTGGATGGAACAGACACGGTCTCAGGAGATAGCCGAGATTGCCGTGCAAAATCTATATGCCAAACTCGACTTCGCACCACCGCTGGCTTTTGAATGGATTGCTGATGAACGACCTCTTTACCAGTTATGCGGCTATCATATCCTGTCTGCTTTGTTTAAACAAGGAATTGAGCCTAACGAGCGTGGAATCAACGAGTTGATAGACCAAGTTCAAGTAACGCTAAAAGAGTCTGACTTGCCCGTGAAGCATGCTGCCATAAATTGTATGAACCATTTCGCCACGTTGAATGTCGAGTATGAGCACATTGTCAGACAAGCCCTTCCCGATATGTTTTGAAGATAGATTTAACGTTTTTTCAATTACTACTTATACCTTGTATGCTTGGAAATTTGTACTTTTGTGCGAATTTAATCAGTTAGTCTAAGTGACAAGAATATCAGTAAAGAAAAAAGTTCGGGAAATACTGACCAGTTTTCTCGAAGTGAATCAACTGCGTAAGACGCCAGAGCGATATGCTATCCTCGATGCTATATACGACATGGAGGGGCATTTTACGCTCGAAGAGTTAGGAGGGATATTGGAAAAGAGCAACTTCCGCGTGTCAAGGGCAACTCTCTACAACACAATGAAGTTGTTCATCGAAATGCGACTGGTCATCAGGCATCGATTTATCGGACGAACCATGTACGAAGCCTGCTACCGCAATGAGAACCATATCCATCAGGTGTGTACTGTTTGTGGTAAGGTGAAGGAAGAGGCGTTCCCCGATATTTCTGATGCCATCAACAATGCCCGTCTGAAACGTTTCCGCCGAGACGGCTTCACTCTCTATATCTACGGCATCTGCTCAACTTGCCAGGCGAGAATAACAAGGAAAAAGAATCGTATGAAAAAATCAGAAACAAAATAGACTATGAACAAAGGAAAAGTTGACGTTCTGCTGGGACTCCAGTGGGGCGATGAAGGTAAAGGAAAGGTTGTCGATGTACTGACACCGCGCTACGATGTCGTGGCACGTTTTCAGGGTGGTCCAAATGCTGGACATACGCTTGAGTTCGAAGGACAAAAATACGTTCTTCGAAGCATTCCCTCGGGCATCTTCCAGGGGGGGAAGGTCAATATCATCGGCAACGGAGTGGTGCTTGCCCCCGACTTGTTTATGGACGAGGCGAAAGACTTGGAAAAGAGTGGGCACAATCTGCACCAGCGATTATGCATATCGAAAAAAGCACACCTTATCATGCCTACTCACCGCTTGCTAGACCGTGCATATGAGATCCAGAAAGGAAAAAACAAGGTGGGAACGACTGGAAAGGGCATCGGACCTACCTATACGGATAAAATCAGCCGCAACGGACTGAGGGTGGGGGATATTCTCGACGGATTTGAAGAAAAATACGAAGCACGGAAACAACGACATCTGGAGATGCTCAAGGCGTTGAAATTCAACGACTTTGATGGATTCGACGAGGTGGAAGCTAAGTGGATGGAGGGCATCGCCTACATGAAACAATTCCAGTTCATCGATAGCGAACACGAAATCAACCAACTCTTGCGCAACGGAAAGAGCATTCTTTGCGAAGGGGCGCAGGGAACGATGCTCGACGTGGACTTCGGCAGCTATCCCTTCGTGACATCGTCTAATACCATCTGTGCCGGAGCGTGCACGGGGCTGGGCATTGGACCGAATAAGATTGGTGAGGTCTATGGCATCATGAAGGCTTATTGCACTCGCGTGGGGGCAGGACCTTTCCCCACGGAACTCTTCGACGAAACGGGTAAGACCATTCGCGACCTCGGACATGAGTATGGCGCCGTGACCGGACGTGAACGTCGGTGCGGATGGATTGACCTCGTAGCGCTTCGCTACGCCATTCAGGTGAATGGGGTTACTCAGCTCATCATGATGAAGAGCGACGTGCTCGATGGTTTCGACACCATCAAGGCTTGTGTTGCATACAAGCAGAATGGGGTTCAGATAGACCATTTCCCCTATGACATTGTAAACGGAATAGAACCGGTATATGTGGAAATGGAGGGATGGAAAACGGATATGACGGCTATGACCAGCGAAGAACAGTTCCCAAAAGCGTTCAACGACTATGTGGCTTTCCTGGAGAAAGAATTGGAAACACCGATCTGTATCATTTCTATAGGTCCTGACCGTGATCAGACCATCATCAGAAATCACAAATAAAACGTCATCCCGTCATTCCGAAATTACAAAAAGCAAAACAATAATGGCAAATAAACCGAATATACCCAAAGGAACGCGCGACTTCTCTCCCGTAGAGATGGCAAAGCGCAACTATATCTTCGACACTATTCGCGAAGTATATTCCTTGTATGGCTTCCAGCAGATAGAGACACCGGCAATGGAAAACTTGCAGACGCTCATGGGAAAGTATGGAGAGGAGGGCGACAAACTGCTCTTTAAGATTCTCAATTCGGGAGACTACTTGTCGAAGGTGTCCGACGAAGAACTGACAGAACGCAACACCTTGCGTCTGGCAGCGCGACTTTGCGAAAAAGGATTGCGCTACGACCTTACCGTGCCTTTTGCGCGGTATGTGGTCATGCATCGTGATGAACTCCAGATGCCTTTCAAACGCTATCAGGTGCAACCGGTGTGGCGTGCTGACCGCCCGCAGAAAGGGCGCTACCGTGAGTTCTATCAGTTCGATGGCGATGTGGTTGGCTCTGACTCGCTCTTGAATGAAGTAGAACTGATGCAAATCATAGACACGGTCTTCAGCCGGTTCGGCGTACGCGTACAAATTAAAATCAATAATCGCAAGATTCTTTCGGGAATTGCGGAGGTCATCGGGGCGGCGGAGAAGATAACGGATATTACCGTAGCCATTGACAAACTGGACAAAATCGGACTCGACAATGTCAATGCTGAACTAAAATCCGACGGACTGACGGATGAGCAGATTGAGAAGATTCAACCCATCATCACGCTGGAGGGAACGAACGAGGAGAAACTGAAGGTGATTGCCGATGTGCTGAAGGAGTCGGAAACGGGATTGAAGGGGGTTGAGGAAATTCGCTTCATCTTGGATGTTCTGGGTTCGATAGGAAAAGAAAAAACGCCTGCGTTGAAAAACGAAATTCAACTCGATCTCACACTGGCAAGAGGATTGAACTATTACACTGGGGCAATCTTCGAGGTGAAAGCGCTCGATGTACAAATAGGAAGCATCACGGGTGGAGGACGATACGACAACCTAACGGGCATTTTCGGAATGCCAGGACTGAGCGGAGTTGGAATATCATTTGGGGTTGACCGCATCTTCGATGTGCTCAATGCCCTAGACCTTTATCCGAAAGAGAGTGTAACGGGCACGCAACTGCTTTTCATTAACTTCGGCGACAAGGAAACGGCTTATAGCCTGCCTGTTGTGGCTCAGGCACGTGATGCTGGAATACGCACGGAAATGTATCCTGATGCCGTGAAGATGAAGAAACAGATGAGTTATGCAAACACCAAACAGATTCCTTTTGTTGCACTTGCCGGGGGGGACGAGATTGCCGAAGGTAAGTTCACGCTTAAGAACATGACGACGGGTGAACAACAACTGGTGTCTCCTCAAGAACTGATGGAAATTGTGAAGTCTTGAAATCACGACACCTGAACATCGGAATAAAAAATGCAAACTCACAAATCGTGAAATCTTTAACTATAAAATAATTGATAATCATTATGAAAAAGGTATTGTTAGCATGTGTTGCACTCATGATGCTCTGCGCTTTCTCCAATAATCAACCCGTAAGAATCTTTATGGTGGGCGACTCTACTATGGCGAACAAAGACACTACTGGTGGCAAACAGGAAAGAGGGTGGGGAATGGTCTTCAACGAGTTCTTCAACGACGATGTCTATATCAGCAATCATGCTGTCAACGGCCGCTCTACAAAGAGCTTCATCGACGAGGGCAGGTGGCAGAAAGTGCTCGACCAGTTGAAACCCGGAGACTATGTCATCATTCAGTTTGGACATAACGACGAAAAGAAAAATGACCCTAAACGTTATACTGAGGTAGGCGGTTCGTTCGACAATAACCTCCGTCGCTACATTAACGAAGCACGTCAAAAAGGGGCTTTGCCCATTCTCTTGAATTGTGTGGCGCGAAGAAACTTCAAACCGGCTGAGAGCAAGATTATAGACGACGAAGGCTTGCGTGACAAAGTCTTCGAAGGTAGTGAAGATTTGAAAGGTGGTGGCGACAAACTGGTTGATACCCATGGGGCTTATCGTGAGGTTCCGCGGGCCATCGCCGAGGAGATGAAGGTTCCTTTTGTAGATGCCAACAAAGTGACGTCTGACCTCGAACAGGGGCTCGGCGTTGAGGGAAGTAAGAAACTACACATGATTTATGCACCGGGCGAATGTCCGGCATACCCTAAAGGAAGGCAAGATAATACGCATTACAATCAAATTGGAGCCCGTATCGTAGCAGGTCTCCTTGCAATAGAAATCGGTAAACAGGTGCCCGAGTTGAAAAGACACCTGAAATAATCTTAAACCAAATACAAACATTATGAAGAAAAAATTTATTTGTGCCGTTTGCGGCTACATCTATGAAGGTACTGAAGCTCCTGAAAAGTGTCCTATCTGTAAGGCTCCGGCTAGCAAGTTCTCGGAATTGAAGGATGATGGCGAAACAACCTACGCTACCGTTCACAAGATTGGAGACGGCAAACCGGAAGGGGTTAGCGAGGAAATGATTCAGGATTTGCGCAACCATTTCAATGGTGAATGCGGCGAAGTGGGTATGTATCTCGCTATGGCTCGACAAGCTGACCGTGAGGGTTACCCTGAGATTGCTGAAGCGTTTAAACGCTATGCGTTCGAAGAGGCTGATCATGCTAGTCGATTTGCTGAGTTGCTCGGAGAGTGTGTATGGGATACGAAGACCAACCTTGAAAAGCGTGCCGCCGCTGAAGCAGGGGCGTGCGAAGACAAATTCCGTATCGCCAAGAATGCCAAAGCTGCCGGCTTTGACGCCATTCATGACACAGTACACGAGATGGCTAAAGACGAAGCGCGTCATGGCGCAGGCTTCGCTGGTCTCCTAAAACGCTATTTCGGAAAATAGTTAGAGATTATTAATCTGAAATAGCAATCATTAGGCGACAAATGAAAGACTTTGTAGAAAATAAGTAGAAAGAAGAAAGAGGCTCCAAATTTTCGGAGCCTCTTTCTTCTTGTCATTAGCATAGAGCGGAATACGGGAGTCGAACCCGCCTCCTCGGCTTGGGAAGCCGATGCACTACCGATGTGCTAATTCCGCGATTAAGCGGGCGCTGTAAAATGCTTGCAGTTGCATAATCGAACGTTAGCGGAAGAATTCCGCAAAAAAAAGACGCCCTCGTGGAGCGTCATCTTTTGGGGATAGCCCCTTATGAGCCGATACCCGGACTCGAACCGGGGACCTACGCATTACGAATGCGTTGCTCTACCAACTGAGCCATATCGGCTTAAAGCGGCTGCAAAGTTAATGCATTTTTTTTGTTGTTCCAAATATTCTACAGATTTTTTGTCCTTTTCCTATTTCTTTCTCTCCTTCGCCCTCTTTCGCCTCTCTCGCCCTCTCGTTCTCCCCTTATATAATATAATAAGGTGTATTATTTTGTTGTTTGTCATGAAAGTCGAAAAAGTTGTGATAGTATTAAAAATAATTTCATATTTTTTTGGCTGGAAAGCTGAAAGGTCGTACCTTTGCAGTCGCTT
>Ga0247609_10002951_pt1 | contig 17543 bp, 16 predicted proteins | sample 172DNAGHGlowgp2_FD_193487 | JGI IMG/M metagenome (GOLD analysis project Ga0247609, IMG submission 193487) | Sheep rumen microbial communities from Palmerston North, Manawatu-Wanganui, New Zealand - 1728 DNA GHGlow gp2 | ecosystem: Host-associated > Mammals > Digestive system > Stomach > Rumen ...
TTATTCCCAGCACTCGAGTTCGGATTCGAGTTCGGGCAATTGACTGCGGTGGAAGGTGGGTTCCTTGATGCCCTGACGCTTCTGACTGCGGTAGTCGTCGAGCAGACGGAAGGCGTAGCGACCAAGGAGGACGATAGCAATGAGGTTGCAGGCCGTGAGGAAGGCCATGAAGAAGTCGACGATGTTCCAGACGAGTTCGAAACTGGCAATGGCACCAAAGATGACCATCACGCCAGCAGAACAGATGCGATAAACGGTCATTATTGTCGTGTTGGGCGTGATAAAACGGATGTTCGCCTCACCGTAATAATAGTTGCCGATGATGCTGGAAAAGGCGAAAAGGAAGATGGCAATGGCCACAAACACAGGCCCTGCGGCACCAACCTCCGACTGCAAAGCCGCCTGCGTGAGGGCAATACCATTCAGTTCAGGCACGCTGTAAAGCCCGCTGATGAGGATGATAAAGGCCGTGCAGGAACAAACCAGCAGGGTATCGGTAAACACGCCCAGCGCCTGAATAAGCCCCTGTTTGACAGGGTGTGTCGTAGATGCCGTTGCTGCCACGTTGGGGGCACTGCCCTCACCTGCCTCGTTCGAAAACAAGCCTCGCTTCACGCCATACATAATCGTTGCCCCAATACCGCCTCCAGCAACCTGTTCGATACCAAAAGCGTCGAGCACAATGACCTTGAAGACGTGAGGCACCAGTTCGATATTCATCACGACAATTACGATAGCCAGCAACAAATATCCCAGAGCCATCAACGGCACAAGTACACCGCAGACCATTGCAATGCGCTGGATGCCGCCAAAGACGATGATCAAGCCTAAGGCCGCTAACACCAAGCCTACCCATACAGGCGACCAACCGAAGGCTTCCTGCATAGCACCACAGATGGTGTTTGCCTGGATAGAATTGTTGGAAAGGCCGAACTGACAGGTAATGAGTATGGCGAACGTAACGGCCATCCACCGCTTGTGCAATCCTCGCTGAATATAATAGGCAGGACCACCGATGAACGAGTCCTTATGTTTTTGCTTGAACAACTGTGCAAGCGTAGACTCGACGAAAGCCGTAGCCGAACCTACAAGGGCTATCATCCACATCCAGAATACGGCTCCAGGACCGCCAATGGCTATGGCCGACGCCACACCAGCAAGATTACCAGTACCCACACGAGTGGCCACGCTGACAGCAAAGGCCTGAAACGAGGATATGCGGCGCTGCTTGGGTCCCATATCCACAACGTGTTCCTCCAAGGTGTCTACAGCCGAGTCCGTCAGCACGCGTAACATCTCGCCAATCATGCGGAATTGCACAAAGTGGGTGCGCCATGTGAACCACAAGCCGCAACCCACTAATGCAATGATGAGCACATAGCCCCATACCGCATCGTTGACTGATGTTATCAGCTCATTCATGAAGGATGAGCACTTACACCAGCTTCGACAGGTCGGGCTCCTCTATGTAACGGAGTTTGTTGTCGGTAATGACCTTCTGGGCCTCTTCGGCATTCTCCGTACGGAAAACCATAATACCCTTGCCACGAAGCAGGAAGGTGTACATGTAGGCAATGCTGATGCCTGCCTCTGAGAAGGTCTGTACGGCGTCGGCAGCACGGCCGGGCTCGTCGTCCAACTCGAGGGCGAAGACGTTGCTCAGGGCAACAGCTACACCACCATTCTTCAGCTCCTCGTAGGCACGAAGGGGTTCTGAACAAATGAGTCGGTAGATACCATACTCTGCCGTATCGGCAATCGTTGAGGCCACAATCTGGATGTTGGCCTGCTTGAGAATGTTGAGCACCTTGATGAGCGTGCCTGAACGGTTCTCGATGAAAATGGATAACTGATGGATTGTCATAGTTTTCTATTTTTTCGTTATTACGTTATGTCGTTATTACGTTATGTCGTTATTCCGTTATGTCGTTATTCCGTTATTTTGTTATAACGATGTTATTGATAGACCTTTCGCTTGTCGACGACACGTACGGCCTTGCCCTCGCTGACAGGCAGGGTGCCCTTCGATACGAGACGTACACGAGGCTTGAGCAGGATTTCGTCGCCCAGCTGGTGGCGAATCTCGCCTGCCAGTGCCTGCAACTTTGCGTAGTCGTCGGTACCCTCGTTGAGTTCGACCTCGACGGTCATCTGGTCGTTATTGTCCTCGGTGGTCAGCGTGATGAGGTAGTTGGTACCCACCTCTGGGAATTTCATGAGAATCTTCTCAATCTGGATGGGGAAGATATTTACTCCGCGCAGAACAATCATATCGTCAGAGCGGCCACGCATACGATCGAGGCGGATGTGGTTACGTCCACAAGGACAGCTGCGACCCAGCACGCGTGTCAAGTCACGCGTACGATAGCGCAACAGCGGCATAGCCTCACGACACAAGGTGGTGAGTATCAGTTCACCAATCTCGCCGTCAGGCACAGGCTCCAGCGTCTCTGGGTCTACTATCTCAACGATGTAGTAGTCCTCCCAGAAGTGCAGGCCATTCTGCTCCTTACACTCGAATCCGACGCCAGGACCGCACATCTCCGACATACCGAACGAGTTGTAGGCCTTCACACCCATCATCTCCTCAATACGCTTGCGCTGCTCCTCTGAGTGAGGCTCAGCACCGATGGCCAATACCTTCAGCTTGGTGTCGCGACGGGGGTCGACGCCCTCTTGTTTCATCACCTCATAGAGACGAGTAACGTAAGAAGGAATGGCATGGATGGCTGTTGTGCCGAAGTCCTTGATGAACTTAATCTGGCGCAACGAGTTACCAGCAGCGGCAGGGATGGTGAGCATGCCCAGCTTCTCGGCACCATACTGGAAACCGAGTCCGCCAGTAAACATACCATAACCTGAAGAGTTCTGGAATACGTCGTCAGGACGCAAACCTACCATCCAGAGGTTACGAGCCACCTGATTGGCCCACTCGTCCAGGTCTTTCTGCGTGTGCAGAATGACGGTGGGATTACCTGTGGTTCCTGAACTGGAGTGCAGACGAACACATTGTTTGAGGGGTACACTGGCCATTCCGAAGGGATAGGTGTCGCGCAAGTCCTGTTTTGTGGTGAAAGGGATCTTGCGCAGGTCGGCAAGGCTCTTGATGTCTTCAGGCTTAAGCCCGATTTCCTCAAAACGTTTTTTGTAGAAGGGCGAGTTCATGCAGTGGCGCACGGTTTTCTGCAGACGCTCCAGTTGGAGTGCCTCGATCTGCTCGCGCGACATAGTTTCGAACTCAGGATTAAAGAAATTAGATTGTTCCATAATTATGTAATTATAGTTTACGATTATCAATGACGTGAGCGCTCTTGCCCTGACTGCGCTCGATGGTGCCAGGAGCCTTGAGCTGTACCTTAGCAGAAATGCTGAGCACACTCTTCAGCTTCGAAGCGAGCTTCTTCTCCAGAGCGTCGACGGCAGCTGGTGTGTCGAAGGTGCCTGTGAAGTACTCCTGACGGATTTCCACCAGTACGAGCAACGTGTCGAGATTCTTGACGCGGTCGACAACGAGCATATAGCGTGGAGCAAATTCGGGCATCGACAGCACGACACTCTCGACCTGCGAGGGGAAGACGTTGATGCCTCGGATGATGAGCATATCGTCCGAACGGCCCTCGATACGTCCCATGCGGATATTTGTACGTCCACAATCGCAAGGACCGTCGATGAGGTGACACAGGTCACGTGTACGATAGCGCAAAACGGGCATACCTTCTTTAGTCAGTGTGGTGAACACCAGTTCGCCCGTCTGACCGTTAGGCAGCGGTTCGAGGGTTGTAGGATTGATGATTTCAGGATAGAAATGGTCCTCGTTGATGTGCGAGCCGTTTTGCATTTGACACTCATAGCTGACGGACGGTCCCATGACCTCAGAAAGACCATAGATGTTGTAACCTTTCAGGCCTAAGCGAGCTTCAATCTCCTGACGCATCTTCTCTGTCCAAGGCTCGGCACCAAAGGCACCAATGCGTAACTTGATCTGTTCTCTCGTGATGCCCAGTTTCTCCATCGTCTCAGCCAGATAGAGGGCGTACGACGGTGTACAGGCAATGCCCGTAATACCCAGGTCGCGAATCAATTTCAGGTGTTTCTCCGTATTACCTGTTCCAGCAGGAATGACAGAGGCACCCAGATGTTCGACACCATAATGGGCTCCCAGACCACCAGTAAACAAGCCATAGCCGTAAGCCACAGAGAAAATATCGTCGCGTGTAACGCCAAACGACGTCAGACAACGAGCCATACACTCGCTCCACACACCGATATCCTTGCGAGTATAGCCTACGATGGTGGGATTGCCCGTTGTACCGCTGGAAGCGTGTACACGGATGATTTCACTCTGAGGAGCAGCCTGCAAGCCAAAGGGGTAGTTGTCGCGCAGATCCTTTTTTGTGGTGAAGGGCAACTTCTTGATATCCTCAATGGTCTGAATATCATCAGGTCGGATGTCCAAGTCCTGCATCTTGTTACGATAGAACGCAACGTTATGGTAGACATACTCGACGATTTTGTGTAGGCGTTTGCCTTGGAGCGCGCTCATCTCGTCGCGACTCATGCATTCTTTATTCGGATTCCAAATCATATTTTTCTATTTTATTTCGTTATGACGGTATAACGTTATTACGATATAACGCTGTTATTTGTAGCATTCGAAAATCTTTTCTACCTGCTGGCGGTTCATCTTGGGAGAGAGCAGGCTGACAATCCATACTACAGGGAAACCACCCACCATAGCGATAGCACCACAGTTGATGGGGTTGATGGGATTGCCAATGAGCATGTTTACAACCGTCAGTCCAACACCCCAGATGAAGCAGGCCCAGACGCTGGCAGTAGTGACACCACGCCAGTAGAGACCCAGCATAAACGGAGCGAGGAAAGCACCAGCCAGTGCACCCCACGAGATACCCATAAGCTGGGCAATGAACGTTGGTGGATTGAGGGCGATAAGCAGTGAGATGGCGATAAAGAACATAATCAATACGCGCATCACGACGACCTTACGGCGCTCAACCTTCTCAGAAACGATATCGTCAATGGTTCCCTCTTCCACCTCGCCTGGCAACGACTTCTTGTCACGATAAATTAGGTCGAGAGTCATGGTAGAGCTGGATGTCAGCACCAACGAAGCCAGTGTCGACATAGAGGCACTCAAGACGAGCAGCACCACGAGGGCAATCAGCACGTCAGGCAATGTGACAAGCATAGCAGGCACGATAGAGTCGAAGGCTATCTTGCCTGTTGCAGGATTAATCACGGGGTCGTAAAGACGACCGAAACCTCCGAGGAAGTAGCAACCACCAGCCACGATGAAAGCAAAGATGGTAGAAATAACGGTACCGCGCTTGATGGCAGCCTCATCGGTGATGGAGTAGAACTTACCCACCATCTGGGGCAGTCCCATCGTACCAAGCGAGGTAAGGATAATCACACCTAACAGTCCCCAGGGATCAGGACCGAACCAAGTAGCAAACATGCCACTTCCTGGTTCTGTAGCGCCATCGGCAGGCAACAGGGCAAGCCTGTTGACGGCTTCCGTTAGTCCACCTTGGGCAGAGAGCACGGCAGCAATGACGGCGATGATGCCGAAGAGCATGATAATGCCTTGGATGAAGTCGTTCATGGCCGTAGCCTTGTAACCGCCAAGTATAACATAGACAGCAGTAAGTATCGACATGATGACCACACAATACTCGTAGGGAATATTGAAGCCCATCTCGAAAAGACGCGAGATGCCGCTATAGACGCCTGCGGTATAGGGAATCAGGAATACGAAGGCAATGATGGATGCTGCCACACGAAGCCCCTGATCGTTGAAGCGCGTGCCAAAGAAGTCAGGCATCGTGCGACTCTCAATATGTTGCGTCATCAACTTGGTGCGCTTACCTAAGATGATCCAGGCAAGCAGTGATCCAATGACTGCGTTGCCAATACCTATCCACGCGGAAGACAAGCCATATTTCCAACCAAACTGTCCGGCATAGCCTACGAAGACCACTGCCGAGAAATAACTGGTGCCGAAGGCAAAAGCGGTGAGCCAGGGACCTACGGCACGGCCACCAAGCACAAAACCATCGACACTGCTGGCCTGTTTACGGGTGTAAAGACCCACACCAATCATCACGGCCAGGAAAATGAGGGTCAAAAGAACTTTTATTATCATAATGATTAATTATCAATTGTCAATTAAAATGCCACCTGTACCTGAGCCTGGATGCGGTTGTAGTCATCACCAAGCAGATGACCACAGAGGCTACGTGTATATTGCAACTGCAAACGGCACTTGGGATAGAACCAGTATTGCAGACCACCGACAAGATTGGTCTGCTGCCATCCACTCTCTGATGTGTTACGGTCGTAGTAGTCTACCGATGCAATAGCGTCGATACCCTTCCCTAAAGCTACAGAACCAGTGATGTATGCACCACGACTGCCTACGTCGCCGTCCTTACCGGCCAGGAACTCACTGCGCAGACAGATACCGCCACTTGTCGACTTACGTCCGAGCTGGGTGGGGATTTTCGCCTCACCGCCAATGCTGACGCGGTCGCGACGATAGTCTTCGCCAACCTGAACATCGTTCCACGCACAAGTGTTGATGGCATGTCCGCGACCTTTCTGTCCTGTGGCCACGATGCGCCATTCCTTGCTGGGACGGTATTCTAACTTCAGAATGACGTCTTTGTCGCTGTTGCCGTCCGCGGTATTGATACCCTGACCGTTCATCACTGCCAGATCGTAATGGAAGTGATCGTTAAAAAGGTCGCCCCACAGCATGATACCTTGGTCACGTCCGAAGTTGGGACCAAGCAGTGGCTCGTTGCCGTTGGCCAGATACATAACCGCCTGCGAGGTGACGTCAACGAGTTCGAGTATGGTTGGTGACAGCGGACTCTCCAACGAGAACGGGTGCTGGAACTGACCGATACGGACGTTCAGCGCATTGTTACGCGTCACACGATAGTTGGTATAGAACTCCAGCACACCTTTTGACAAGGCAAAGTTGTACATGAACAGGAACGACCAGCGGTCTGTGATCCTTGCTTTGCCCCAGAAGATGGCTCGCTTGAAATTGAACGTGCTGGTGGTCTTTCCGTCTTTGTCGTTGTATTCGTAACCAGCATGCATGTAGCCATTGATGGTGATACGGCTTTTCAGCTCCTTCATCCAGTCAATGCCCTTGGATTCCTTTTTGTCCTGTGCAAAGGCCGTGCTACTGACGAACGCCATCAGCAAAGCCAGACAAGACGTCTTGAAAAGATTTTTTTGAGTCATACTTATTTAGTTTTATTCGTGTTGAAATGTCATGGGTTGTTGGCCGCAAATATCTGCATACGCTCTTCCAACTGGTCGTATTGGTGGTCTTCTATAAAAGAGGTACACACGCGCAAGCCTTCCTGATGGGAACCTGTGGTGATGAGGCAGATGGCCGAAACACCATAGTACATCAGCTCTTTAGCCAGCTCACCACTGGTCATTCCCTTATAGCCAATGGTGAAATAGAAACCGTCGGCAACGGGCTGATCCAGGTCCTTGTCGTATACGATGTGGAAGTTGTGGCGAAGGAAGATTTCCTTCAGCTTATGGGCGCGGTCGCCATAAACCTTCACCTCGTTGCGGAAATTATAGGTTCCGTCACAGGCAGCTTTCAACATAGCCGCCATAGCATACTGGGCCGAGTGGCTGGTACCAGACGAGAGGGCATAGAGCATTCGGGTGGAGAATACCAGTCCGAAGGGCAGTCCTTCGTAACGGGCACTGAGGTCAGCGAAATGACGATGGAACAGCTTATCAGAGATGCACGTCACACCAATACGTTCACCAGCATAGCTGAAAGCCTTGGAACCAGAAATCAGCAACATGTAGTTGTCCGTATAGTGAGCCACCGTAGGCTGATAGGGAGCCTCGAAGGGTTTGCTGAGGTCCTTACGGAAGTCCATAGCAAAGTAAGCGAGGTCTTCCATCACAATGGCGTCATACTGGGTTGCGAGCTTACCAATGGTCTGCAGCTCGCTCTCCGTCATACAAATCCACGCAGGATTATTGGGGTTCGAATAGACAATAGCGCAGATGTTGCCGTTCTTCAGATAGCTCTCCAATTTCGGCCCCAGTTTCTCACCACGGAAATCATAGACGTCGAAGGTCTCATACTTCACACCCTGCACCTGCAACTGCATCTTCTGAACAGGGAATCCTGGGTCGATAAACAGCACGGTGTCCTTCTTCTTGTCTGCCTGCGAACAGGTCAGGAACGAAGCAAACGTACCTTGCATGGAGCCACAAACGGGCACGCAACCCTCAGGGGCTATATCGACATTGATGAATGCCTTGACAAAGCGCGAAGCCTGTTTTTTCAATTCAGGATAGCCTTGAATATCGGGATAAGAATGGGCGATACCCTCCTGCAGCGACTTGATTTGCGCATCGACTCCCACCTGTGCAGCAGGGAGCCCGGGAATACCCATCTCCATCTTGATAAACTCCACACCACTCTCTTTCTCAGCCATTGCTGCCACCTGCTTCACCTCACGGATGGTGGCTTTGGCGAAGTCCTGAATGCCCATCTTGGCAATCAGGCCGTCCACCAGTTCTTTATTGATAGGAGTCTTCATTTCTGTGCCTCCTTACCAATTGCTAATGCTTTGATATTGGCCTCGACGATGGCTTCACCCTTGCGGGAAAAGACACGGCTGATGGCCTCTTCCAGCTTCTTGTACTCGATGCCCAATGCCTTCTGGGCAGCACCCAGCAGAATGACATTCGCCGAACGGGGAACACCGGCGTCCTTGGCCTTCTGCTCAATGTCGAGCATGATGACGTTAGGCAGTTTGTCGAGGTCGGCTTTGATGACCTCCATATCGGGATAGTTGGGGATATTGACAAACGGTGTCGATGAAGTGATAATCCAACCGTCCTTCTTCAGGAAGGGCAGATAGCGCAGAGCCTCCATAGGTTCCATAGAGATTATCACGTCAGCACTGCCTTTGGCAATGAGGTCGCTGGCAATGGGGTCGGAACTGATACGAAGGTTCGACTGCACGTCACCACCGCGCTGTGACATTCCGTGAACCTCAGCCTGCTTGATATACAGATTCTCATTCATGGCGGCCTCGCCAATAATCGTTGCGATAGAGAGGATGCCTTGTCCTCCTACGCCACACAATATAATATCGGTCTTCATGATTTACCTTTTTACATTTTTACCTTTTTACTTTTTCTCAGCCGCCTTTTTCTGCTTCAAGTGGCGCTGCAAAGTCTGCATACACTCACGACGGGGGATGATGACACTCGTGCCGTGATAGTTGATTTCGTCACGGATAATCTGCGTAATCTCCGGCATGTTTTTGGGCAGGGGAACAACTACCTTCAGGTGTTCGTCGCTCAGGCCCAGCCCACGACAGATGGCCTCAAACTTATTGGTGCCAGCAGAATCCTGTCCACCAGTCATACCTGTCGTCAAGTTATCGGAAATGATAACGGTGATGTCGGCATTCTCGTTGATGGCATCCAACAAACCCGTCATTCCTGAGTGGGTAAACGTAGAGTCACCGATGATGGCAACGGCAGGCCACTGACCTGCGTCGGCAGCACCCTTGGCCATCGTAATCGAAGCACCCATATCGACACAAGAGTGGATAGCGCGGAAGGGAGGCAGGAAGCCCAGCGTGTAGCAACCGATATCACCAAACACACGGGGATTATCGAACTCCTTCAGCACCTCGTTAAGTGCTGTATAGACATCGCGGTGACCGCAGCCCTGACACAATGCAGGGGGACGTGGAGCGACATCGGCACAGGGGTCGAAGCATTCGTCACTCTTCATGCCCAAGGCTTTCTTGACGATATCGGGATTCAGTTCACCCGTACGAGGCAGTGTGCCGTCGAGTTTGCCGTGAACATTCTTCAGGTCACCAACGCCACGAACCATATCCTCAATGAATGGCTGGCCTTCCTCGACGATGAGCACTTCCTGGCATTCATCCATCAGTCGGCGCACCAACTGCTTGGGAAGTGGATACTGCGAAACCTTTAGAATAGTATAGGGACAGCTGGTTGGGAAACATTCCATCACGTAGTTGTAACCAATGCCGCTGGCCAGAATACCCAGTTTCTTGTCCGAGCCTTCTATATATTTGTTATATGGCGAACTGACAGCTTCCTGCTCCAACTGAGCCTGCTGGGCCGTCACAAAGTCGTTGCGCTTGCGGGCATTGGCTGGCAGGAGCACCCAGTTGGCGGCAATGGCGTCGTAGTTCAGCGCATTCTCCTGACGTGGCTCGTCCTTTACCTCAACAACAGCACGGCTATGAGCCATACGGGTGGTGACACGCATCAGAACGGGAAGTTTGATACGTTCACTATAGGCAAACGCTACCTCCATCATGTCGTAAGCCTCCTGCTGGTTAGAGGGCTCGAAAGTAGGAATCAGTGCAAACTTACCGTAGAAACGGCTGTCCTGCTCGTCCTGCGAAGAGTGCATCGAGGGGTCATCAGCCACCAAAACGATGACACCACCGTTCACGCCCGTCATACCGCTGTTGACAAACGGGTCGGCACAAACATTCAGTCCTACGTGCTTCATACACACCAAAGCACGCTTTCCCATAAACGACATACCCAATGCGGCCTCCATAGCAGTCTTTTCGTTGGTACTCCAACGGCTGTGCAGTCCACGCTCACGGGCTATCGCGTTGCCTTGAATAAACTCAGTAATTTCCGTCGACGGAGTGCCAGGATAGGCATACACACCACTCAGTCCGGCATGTATGGCACCTAATGCAATCGCTTCGTCGCCTAACAACAGTTTTTTTGCCATTTTTATATCATTTTGTTAAGTTTTTACTCTTTTTGCTTGCAAAAGTAATGCTTTTTATCCAAATGAGCAAATGTTTTACCGAAAAATAACAAGATTTAGACCCCTTGATAAGAGGTTGCTATCATACAGGGATTAAAAATAATCTTAAAAACTTTGGTTCTTTGCTCACTTATTCGTACCTTTGCAGGCTGTAAGAAATAAAATAAGAATATAATGAACTATCTTGATAGAAACGAATTTAATTTTGAACCAAGCCAGAAGGTGCTTGACGCAGTGAAGAACTTTGATGCAAAGGACCTTTGCTTCTATACCCGCATCTACGATCAGGGTAAGAAGAGTGTTATCAGCGTTCGCGTGAGCGAAATTTACGGTGTTCCCGAAGAGCAGGTCCTGCTGACCTATGGTGGCGAGGACATGCTGAAGAATTCCATCCACTATTTCCTGACCAAAGGTGACAATAAGAAGATTCTCATCCCTGAGTTCTCTTGGTGGTACTACAACCGCGTGGCTAGCGAATGTGACGGCGTGTTCGAGATGTACCCCCTGCACGAGCAGGAAGACACCTTTGCCTACGACGTTGACGAAGTCATTGAATACACCAACCGCTTGCATCCCCGTATGCTGTTGCTGGCCTCGCCCAATAACCCGACAGGTAACGGTCTGACACCCGACGAGGTGGGTCGTATTATGGAGAACATCCCTGCCGATACGATGGTACTCATCGACGAGGCATACGCCAGTTTCATCTCGATGGACACAGCCTATATTGCTCCGCTGGTGAACAAATACAACAACCTGATTATCTCTCGCACGCTGTCGAAGTTCTACGGTCTGCCTGGTCTGCGTTGTGGCTTTGGTTTCATCGGCAAGGGTCACGACCAGTTCCTGAGCTACGTAAACAAATACCTGGGCTACAACCGCTTCTCTGAAGCTGTGGCTCTGGCTGCGCTCGATAGCAACGAGCATTATCGCCATGTGGCCGACGATATGGAATGGGGTCGCCAGCTATACAAGAAAGAACTGGGCAGCCTGCCTGGCTTTAAGGTATACAAGTCGGTGGCCAATTTCATCCTCATCAAGTATCCTGTTGCCATCAAGGAGGCGCTGATGGAAGCCCTGAAGGTGCAGGATTACAAGATTAAGTTTATGGGTGACAAGGGACTGGAGGACTGCCTGCGCATCACGCTGGGACGTAAGGAACAGACGCAGGTTGTCTGCGACACCATCAAGCGCGTGTTCGAAGAGGCAAAAAAATGAGCTTTTGGAGCAGTGAGAGCAAAGCCATGTTAACATGAGCTATGCCGAATCGCGACAAAAGTCATACTGAATAAAATGAAGTATGAACGAAAAGTTTAAAGCAACACTTAAATCAGCAGAGACGGAAGACTGGCTTGACCTCCACGTCATCCGTCCCTTCTGTTATTATCTGGCTGTCTTCTTCAACAAGTTCGACATCCATCCGAACACTGTCACCATCTGGTCGATGATTATCGGTGCAGCCAGTGCCATCTTCTTTGGTTGTGGCAGTTTCTATTATAGCGGTTGGTGGGGATTGTCGATGAACATCATCGCCATTGTGCTGCTGATGATTGCCGACATTCTGGATTGTACGGACGGACAGCTGGCGCGACTGTCAGGCAAGAAGAGCCGTTTGGGACGCATCCTCGACGGTGTGGCAGGCTTCGCGTGGTTTGTTCCCATCTACCACCTGCTGGTTTACCGTTTCTACCTGCACCACGACATTGAGTTTTCGCTGCTGGGCATTGAGGATACACAACAGAATGTGATCATCGCCACCGTCATCGTCTACATCCTGGGAGTCATCTCAGGTGTTGCAGGACTGGCAGGGCAGCAGCGTCTGGCAGACTACTATATCCAGGTACACCTCTTCTTCCTGAAGGGCGAGAAGGGTGCCGAGCTCGACAACTCCAAGCGCCAGCAGGAAATCTACGACCAGATGACACCTGAGACCCACAGCTGGGCTGAGCGCTACTTCCAGAAGTCGTACATTGACTATACGAAAAAGCAGGAGAAGGTGACTCCCCAGTTCCAGCGTCTGATGCAGAAACTGCGCGAGAAGTTCGGTGCTTCGGAAAACATTCCTGAAAACATCCGCAAGGAATTCCACGACCAGTCGCTGCCCGTTATTTTCTGGAACGGACTGCTGACGTTCAATTTCCGTTCTTTCTGGCTGTTTGTGTTCTGTCTGCTCGACATTCCCGTCATGAACTTCGTGTGGGAAATCGTCGGCATGGGACTGCTCTGGCTCTACATCAACCGTCGTCACGAGGCATTCTGCAAGAAAATTGCCGACACAATTTGAGTGAAGAATGAAGTGGACGAAGCAACGACTGAACAACCTGTTCTTCTTTCTTGGCATTGCTGCTGTCGTGGTGATGTTGCTGACCTTTGACGTCAGCTTCATCGAACTCTGGGAGCATCTCTGTCACGCAGGCTACTGGTTGGTGCCCATCGTGGGCGTTTGGTTCTTCGTCTATGGCCTGAACGCATTGGCGTGGCAGGCTATCATCAAAGGCAATCTGGGTGGCAAGTCGCCCGTTGGCTTCTGGCGCATCTACAGACTGACCATCACGGGTTATGCCCTCAACTATGCGACACCTGTTGGCGGACTGGGCGGAGAACCCTACCGCATCATGGAACTCTCGAAGGACATTGACAACCAGCACGCTACATCGTCGGTCATCCTCTACGCGATGATGCATTTCTTTGCCCATTTCTGGTTTTGGTTCGTCTCCATATTCCTCTACCTGGCATTGGTGCTCATTGGCGATATGCCCATCACCACAGCCATTGCCATTGTATTGGGTATCATCGTCGTATTCTGCCTCGTGGCATTCTACATCTTCTCCAGAGGCTATCGTCACGGACTGGTGGTTTACACGTTGGGGATTATCGGCAAGATACCAGGACTGAAAGGCTGGAGCCGTCGCTTTCGTGGCAGGCACGCAGAGGCATTGCGTAACATTGATGCCCAGATATCAGCACTCTACGGACAGGACCGCAAGGCATTCTACACCAGTTTGGTGTTGGAGTTCCTGTCGCGTGTGGTACAAAGTTCCGAGGTGATGTTCATGCTGTTGCTTTTCGGCATCGACTGTGGAGGAGGCTGGGGCGGTCTGACGCTGACCTATATGCACTCCATTCTGATAGTGTCGTTCACCACGCTCTTTGCCAACCTCATCGGATTCCTGCCCATGCAGTTGGGCGTCCAGGAGGGTGGTTTCGTGCTGTCCATTGCCGCCTTGGGACTCTCTGCAGCCTTAGGCATCTTTGTCAGCATCATCTGTCGTGTGCGTGAAATCATCTGGATTGTAGTGGGAATCCTGTTGATGAAGATAAAATAACATTAAATATATGGAAATCAAGAAACTGTTTGCCCAAAAGCTGATGGATATCAAGGCCATCAAGTTGCAGCCCAACGAGCCCTTTACCTGGGCCTCAGGCTGGAAGTCGCCCATCTATACGGATAACCGCAAGACACTGGGTTTTGCTGATGTCCGTTCGTTTGTCAAACTCGAGCTCTGCCACGCCATTCAGGAAAACTTCCCTGAGGCTGAGGCTGTGGCTGGTGTGGCTACGGGAGCTATCGCCCAAGGCGCACTCGTAGCTGACGAGCTGGGGTTGCCCTATGCTTATGTCCGTCCGAAGCCAAAGGATCATGGCATGGGCAATCAGGTGGAAGGCGAACTGAAGAAGGGCGCGAAGGTCATTGTCGTTGAGGACCTGATTTCTACTGGCGGCTCTTCGCTGAAGGCTGTCGCTGCCCTGCGCGAATATGGCGTAGAGGTCATTGGTATGGTAGCTTCGTTCACCTATGGTTTCCCTGTGGCCGAAGAGGCTTTCCGCGAAGCAGGCGTCAAGCTCATCACGCTGAGCGACTATAATGCCGTCCTGGAGCAGGCTGCTGAGACAGGCTATATCAAGCCCGAAGAGATTGAAGTATTAAAAGAATGGCGTAAGGATCCCAGCGTCTGGGGAGTTAAATAAAAATAGTATGAGCAAATTTGAAAGTAGCATCAAACAGATCAACTACCCCGTTGAGGCTGTTTACAGAAACATCAGTGACCTGAGCAATCTGGAGCGCGTTCGTGACCGCATTCCTGAGGACAAAATCGATGACTTCCAGTTCGACAGCGACTCTGTACAGGTAAAAGTCGACCCCGTTGGTGTCATCAAACTGCGCATCATTGACCGCGAAGAAAACAAGTGTGTCAAGTTCGAGGCAGAACAGTCACCCGTCCCCTTCAATGTTTGGGTTCAGGTGTTGCCAGTGGATGAAGCCACCAGCAAGATGAAGGTTACCGTAGATGCTGACATCCCCTTTATGCTGAAGGGCTTGGTCAGCGGCCCTCTGCAGGATGGTGTGGAAAAAATCGCCGACGCCCTGTCGCAAATTCCGTATGTCTAGACCATCTAGACTATCTAGAATCTCTAGAAAAAATAATTATGGCAAACAAGCTTTGGGAAAAGAACTTCGAGGTGAATGCCGAGATTGAGCGCTTCACCGTGGGCCGTGACCGCGAGATGGATCTCTATCTGGCCAAGTACGACGTGCTGGGCTCTATGGCTCATATCACCATGTTGGAATCCATCGGGCTCATTGGCAAGGACGAATTGCCGTTGCTTTTGGCAGAGTTGAAGAACATCTATCAGATTTGCGAACGCGGTGAGTTCCAGATCGAGGATGGTGTCGAGGACGTCCATTCGCAGGTGGAACTGATGCTCACGCGCAAACTGGGCGATATGGGCAAGAAAATCCATTCGGGTCGCAGTCGTAACGATCAGGTGCTGGTAGACCTGAAGCTGTTTACCCGTCACGAACTGATGGAGGTGGCTGAAGGCGTAAAAGTGCTGTTCGACGAACTCATCCAGAAAAGCGAACAGTACAAGCACGTATTAATGCCAGGCTATACACATCTGCAGGTGGCTATGCCCTCGAGTTTCGGACTGTGGTTTGGTGCCTATGCGGAGTCGCTGACAGACGATATGCTGTTCTTGCAGGCTGCCTACAAGATGACCAACCGTAATCCCTTGGGTTCTGCTGCCGGTTACGGCTCTTCGTTCCCCCTGAACCGCCAGATGACGACAGACCTGCTGGGTTTCGACTCAATGGACTATAACGTCGTCTATGCCCAGATGGGACGCGGAAAAATGGAGCGCAACGTTGGTTTTGCCCTTGCGACTATTGCCGGCACGCTGGCAAAAATGGCCTTCGACGCCTGCCTGTTCAACTCGCAGAACTTCTCGTTCGTCCGTCTTCCCAAGGAGTGTACGACGGGCTCGAGCATCATGCCGCACAAGAAGAATCCGGATGTTTTCGAGCTCATTCGCGCCAAGTGTAACAAGATTCAGGCACTGCCCCAGCAGGTGACGCTCATCATGAACAACCTGCCCGTGGGTTACTTCCGCGACCTGCAAATCATCAAGGAAGTATTCCTGCCTGCTTTCGACGAACTGAAGGACTGCCTCCAGATGGCTGCCTATATTATAAATAAAATAGAGGTACGCGAGGACATCCTCGACAACCCCATGTACGACCCGATGTTCTCTGTGGAAGAGGTAAACAAACGTGCGTCTGAAGGTTTGCCCTTCAGAGATGCTTATAAACAGGTAGGCTTGGAGATAGAGGCTGGCACCTTTCGCCCCAACAAGGATATCCACCACACGCACGAGGGCTCGATAGGCAATCTCTGCAACGACCGCATCAGCGCCCTCATGGCCACTGTTCTCGATGGTTTCGCATTCGAGCGTGTCATTAACGCCGAACAGGCATTACTGCGATGAAAAGACTATTCTTATACCTCTTACCTCTTACCACTTACTTCTTGTTAGCCTCCTGTCAGGCTGAAGGCGAGTATTCCACGTGGCCCTGCCGTTTCAATTACGACAACAGCCTGCACCTCGACCCGACGCTCGCTTCGGCCATGAACATCGATTCGCGAGGAGTGTTCTGCAAGATATGGGAGTCGAGCATGGGAGGGCTGACGCTTCATTTCCAGAGTAATCAGGGCGGCGATGCTACCCACCAGCAGGTGACGGAGATAGAACGGCAGTCGAACTATATCCTGGGCATCAACAACGGCATCATCGTAGGGTTCCAAACGATGAACACATCGCCCAACGGTGGTTTTGTGGCTTACGACGTCCAGTGTCCCAACTGTGTTCGTCGCGAAAACAATACCATCAACCCAAAATTCCCTGTCTCGATGAGCACCAGCGGCATTGCCACGTGTGGCAAATGCGGCAAGAAATACGACCTCAACAACGGGGGTATCATCCAGAATGGTGAGGAAGGTGATGTAGGCCTGCAGAAGTATCTGGCCTCCACGACAGGCCCTAACGGATTCCTCTCAGTAGGCACCAAACGATAAAAAAATTCCTTTTCCTTTGGTTCTTTGCTCACTTATTCGTATCTTTCTCCCTTGGAGAAGGTACTTTCGTTCGAAAGAATCAAAGAAAAATGACTTTTCCTTTGGTTCTTTGCTCACTTATTCGTATCTTTCTCCCTTGGAGAAGGTACTTTCGTTCGAAAGAATCAAAGAAAAATGACTTTTCCTTTGGTTCTTTGCTCACTTATTCGTATCTTTGCACCCGATTTAGCAAATAAGTCTGCTGCCGCGATGGTGGAATGGTAGACACGAGGGACTTAAAATCCCTTGGCCATAACGGCTGTGCGGGTTCGAGTCCCGCTCGCGGCACACGG
>Ga0247609_10002952_pt1 | contig 17541 bp, 23 predicted proteins | sample 172DNAGHGlowgp2_FD_193487 | JGI IMG/M metagenome (GOLD analysis project Ga0247609, IMG submission 193487) | Sheep rumen microbial communities from Palmerston North, Manawatu-Wanganui, New Zealand - 1728 DNA GHGlow gp2 | ecosystem: Host-associated > Mammals > Digestive system > Stomach > Rumen ...
TAAATCGGCATATATTTGCATATTTTTGCCGGCAAAAGGTATAAAATCCGGTATAAAATATTCGGTTTTATACCTCGGTTTTTGAGCGTATTTACACAGCCTCCGATATACGCTTCACTTCAACACTCCTTCAGCCCCATTCAAATCCAGATCTATGGCAGCTCTTGAATCTGATTGCATTTCGTCCGGATACTGAGCATCATATGCCGGTTTCATCACTGACTGGTAGAATGCCTTAAACTCATCCAATCCTGCCTTCTCAGTTAAGTCTGTTTCCTTAACTTTCTGCTGAAGACGCTCTATCAACTCCTGATTGGTCGCTACACTTGTCACAGCTGATGCACTTGCAGGTCTCCTTCCAACGAGCTTTTCCATTGCATCCTTCGCTGCCTCAGGAATGCCCTCCTTGGCAAATAATAACACTTATCTTATATATCGGGTACAAAACACGAAAACTTGAACTATTTACACTCGGCTTGTCAGAATTATACCCCAAAATCAATCTTCCCTCCGGCTCTTGGCCTTACTTCCTCTGCAACCTTATCAATGGAGGGTGGCCGCTCGCTCCGCATCGCGGCCGTTTACGGCCGCCATATGCAACTGACAATTCACCTGATAGAAATTCTTCACATCATTTCAGCAAAATAACGAAAAAGCCCCCGGCATCTCTGCCAGGGCCTGCGTTATCCGTATTCTGTTTAAACTGCTTTGAACTCCCTGATGCTGGGAATCGTGTTCTTGCCTTCCTGTTTATCGAGTTCTTTGCGGGCTTCCTGCATGCGGGTAAGTTTTTCTGTTGCACCCTCCAGTCCAAGATGAGTGTAGGTGTTTATGTCCGCTTGGCATACAAGAATCATGCAACTTCATTATACTTAACTTTTGAGGAAATTACTAATACGGCTCAATAAAGATGCTTTTTTCTCCTCTTCCTGTTCAGCTTTGGGAGGTTCTGCTGGAGTAGTCCCAGTTATTTCATCATATCTCTTTTGCCAGTAATCAGCTCCTTCATTGCATTCCCATCTTCTAATATGCCCTATCATAAGAGTTGTTACATCCAATATTCTTCTTTTATCAGCGTTCAGAAAAATATAATCAACGGTCTGCGGATCATTGATGCTTTTTACATCCTCAACATATACCATATTGACATCATAACAATTCTTCTTAAAGTTTTCTCCCCCTGAAAAATGACTCTGCTTTTCAGGATCAAGCTTCAGAAAACTTACAATCGTAAGCTGGTCTCCATAATGAAAATATCCTATTGCCGTGTTCAGATCCTCGATGGTTGTTTCAACAAACCCAGGATGTACAGAAGCATCTAAAGTTTTTCCTATATATTGCGAATAGTCGAAATACGCTCCATTACCATCCAGCTTTCTGCTTTTTGTAACTTTCGCAAATATAGTTCCCTCTTTTTCTAAATTCTGGAAGAATGCTAAATCTTTACTCGCCATCATGCCGGTCTCCGTGTGTTTTTTATTCATACCCATTATAACAGAAAATAATCAGCATTCCAATTTTCTGCATGAATCTTCGCCGTAAACCACGCTTAGGTCTGAGCCGTTATCCCAATGGACCATGATGGATCTACTATTGGCAGAAATATTTTTCTTTATAAACATTTTCGCTCTGTTCTCCCAATAAAAAAATCAATATTCTTCATTTTTTGTGCACATTCCATGGATTCACTATACCATCTGGCATAAACCTCATCCCCCGCCTAGACCGAAAGGCTGCCAATTTGGTGCATTATCTATATTGCTTCATTCATTAACGCCTCATTTTTTATACGTTCCAATTCTTTATAATCATATAAAAGCAAATGTATAATCCCTCTTAATATTTCATCTAAGAGGCAGCAAACGCTTAAAAGTCCCCAATTCTTACGACTATATTCATAGTAGTCAAAATTGTAGTGCCCATCCATAAATTTTTTTATATATTCTTCGATTTTCCTTTCAAATTCCAAAACTGAACCATGCGCTATTTTATTCCGTAACTGTCGAAGTAGCATTGTATATTCTTTCTTTTCACTCTCTGGAATGTCGTCTGGTAGAAACCTCAATAGTTTTTCATCAAGTTCTTTTTCTTTTTCATTCTCTAATAAGAACTGACACAATGAAAAATCTTTTATCAAATGGTATTCGTTATATTCGACGTCTTTATAAATTGAATTAATTAAATAATCAAGCTGTAAATATCTTTCTCGGTCCACCAAAAAATCATCAAATAAACGCCCCCATTCCAGCATTGCCTTTAGATATTTTTCAGCTCTCTCTCCTCCCCCAAATATCCTGTAATGATCTAATTCATCGTGCCTTGAAGAATATGTCCACTGTGGTACTGGTAACGGAAATTCCGCATTCTTGCAAGGGGGAAATGAAGACGTCAGGAAATTCATAAAATCAATTATTTTTTCAGCGTAGTCAGCTTCACAAAACCTACTATCAAAACAATTAGTATCCTCCTTGCCTAATGGCATATCATCATACTCAAAATCAAGCGTGACACAAATCATCCTATCTACCAATTCTTCATAATGTGGATCTATGAATTCTGCTGGTATCTCTTTAGTTGGAAAAACTTCATGATACAATTTAACTAATCTACTTTCACTATCATCTTTCATATATCGTCGGTACAATTTATCAGCTTCTTGAGCAAGTTTTAATTGTTCTATTAATTCATGTTTCCAATTATTATCAACAGAATCATCCAGGTTGCTTAAGTACATACCAAGCTTCTTAGATATACATATACGATCAATTTTCCCATAAAAATTCAGCACAATCATTTTATAATTCACGCTCCCCATTCATTATTATGATAACAACAAGCAATCTTTTGTTTCCGTTAATCTCGAGTCTTAACTATTCCATATATTCGTTATTACAATAGTACCACTTAGCTATAGCACAAAAAAGAGGCCTCAATGGCCTCCTTCGTAAAATTCTTTATACAACTCTAAACATTTTCTGACTTACCAGCTTAACCTTGCCTTTCTTCTTCATTTCATCCCTAGCCCTATTAAGCTCCTCCATCCTGATCATTTCTTCCTTAGCATCATTAAGTCCCAGATGAGTATATACGTTCATCGTGATGCTTATGTCCGAATGCCCCATCAGGTATTGTAGCGTTTTAGGATTCATTCCTGCTCTGGCCATATTGGTACAATAGGTATGCCTGCATATATGAGGAGTAAGAGCCGAAATCTGGATCTTAAATAGCTGATTATACCGTTCCTTCATATTCTTAATCCTATGTTCCCAATGCATGGACACTTCCGGAAGGCCTTTTTTATCATAAAATAAGAATCCTTTATATCCATCAACGCCTTTATCGAATCTTGGCATCTCCCTATCCTGCAGAATGGCCATAAACATTTTTGCAACATCCTCAGTCATTGGTAGCTTCCTCGTTCCAGCATTCGTCTTGGTAGGATTGATCATAAGATTCATCTTCGAATCCCTGTGGAGCTGCTTATTAACGTCTATGATCATATTTTCAAAATCAATATCTTTGTCGGTCAAACCGCAAAACTCTGAAATTCGAAGTCCCGTGTGAAACAAAATATACATAGTCTCATAGTACTTACAATAAACATAATCGTCATGAACAAACCTAAGAAAACTCTCCATCTGTTTTTCATTCAAAGCTTCTCTTGGCTTAGCATCATTTACCACAACTCCTCCAAATTGAAAGCAGAACGGATTCTTTACCAGCAAATCGTCATCAACAGCCATCTGAAACGCCGGCCTTAAAACTCCTCTGACACATTTTATTGTACTGCAGCCCTTTCCATCCTCTTGAAGCTTGATCATAAAGAGCTTCGCATCTGATGTCTTTACATTAGCAATAATCTTGTTGGAAAATTCTTCCTTAGCCAACAGATTCTGAACAAATACATAATTTTGCTTTGTATTTGGTCTCACAGCAACTTTTGTTTTCACATATCGCTTTGCCAACTCAAGGACAGTCATTTTCTAATCAAGCGGAGAAATTGGTGAATCAATCTCTTTCTCTATCTGCCACTATATTCTTTCATGTCGAATAATCCACAGAAATACTCAAACAGTAATATACTCGCCCTTTTCATCTATGAAAAATGACTTAACATTTACATTTTCGCCAAAAACATTTCTAAAATATTGCTCTAATTGATCATGTGATGGACCATGAGCAAACTTATATGCTAGTTGCCTATGTTGAAAAGCCACTCCAAAAGTGTTTCCTTCCTTAATAATCGTCGCCCTCAAAACATAAACTCTCATTGGTAATTCCATATCTGCAAATATTTTTTTCCAGAAATCACTTTCTTGAACAATCACATTTAAAGGTAAATCACTTTTTTCTGAGTCTGACATTTTTGAAGCCTTATTTTTCTTCAACTTTTCATCCATAAATGAATCTACTAATTGCTCTCCAAGCCTATTAGCTTCATCATCGTTTATTATCCCATTGGAATTTAATACTCCAAGAAAATAGCTTGTTTTTAGAAATCCTTCTTCTACATTCTCAGCATGTAACTTATTTTTAAACTCAAAGAAATTAGCTAGTGCTATTGCTGCCCCATCTTTTTCCCCTGGGATTAGTATGTTTTTAATAAAATATATTGCTTCTTCTTTAGTAAGATGCACTAAATTACTGTTTTTACATAATTTATCGGCATACCCCAATATCGTTTCTTCAGAATAATCAAAACAACTTTTTTGTGTAAATGCGCCCTCTCTTATACCATCTGAATTATCAATGTCATCGTCGTCAACATCCGTATCCTCGTAGTCAGAGATTTTACCAAAAATGATATACCATCCCCCACAAAAAAGTTGAGATAAATCCAAAAACGTTGTTTTATTCATAATACAAATGACTATAGAAATCAGCCCACATATAGCTAGAATGATACCCGCCCCCAGAAAACCTTTCCCCACATTTCGAGATTTCTCCATAGAATTAGCAAAACAACGCATCAAAAAACCTGCCACTCTACGTCCTATATCAGCAGCTGTCGCCGTCATAAAAATATAATATATAACTTGATTTGACATAAGTTTATATATAATACCAATATGCTTCTGCAACCAGCCAATAATCCAAAATATCACAAATGAAATTATCATTTCACATAAAATAGAAATGCAAAAAATGATTAAACACCAAATAATACTTTTAAATACAGACACTGGTTTTCTCTTATCCATTATTCTTCCTCGTATTCTTAACATATTATATGGTTGTCAAAGTTAATGTCTTATGCTACATCTTTTTAATATCGTCAGTGCTTATTCTATATTTTGATACAATTATAATATATATCCATTCCTTTATTCCACATAATTCCCCATTTTATACACAGATTGCCTTCATCAGTTCATTGTTAGAAACCTTTGTAATCTTGTTTCTAAGCTTAAGTTTCTTTTTCTGGTATCTATCATGGCTATGGTAAAAAACCAATCCAGGATAACCCTCTTTATCAATTTTCGGGTATCCAATGTTTTTGAGGGTCATTTTTTTTCGCCCATTTCTGAGATTCCTTTGTTGGCTCTAAACCATCCACCTTGATCATACCAATCGCATAATCCCATGCTTCAGTGTTTGTCATATCCACGCCTCCTTTTTAGTGTCACTGTTATATTATAATTCCACGATTATATACCGTGTTTTATAATTTATACGAATGGTAATCAAAATCAAAAGAATATACATATGCTTCAATTTTTAACTAAATACCGTAACCATCAATATCTATCGTACTTCTTTATATCATAACATTTTCACAATTGTTGTACAAATGGTAATCACCAGCCACGTCAATATCATCCATCAAAAATATTAATCCTACTACCATTGTATCCACAATAACGCATAGATACAAGCAAACTTAAATCAAATATCTCAATCCCCCTATTGACACATTCGGTAAATAAAATTATACTTTTGGTAAATCAGTTATACGCATATCTATTATTTTTTTATTTGGCCTACTGCAGCCTTATTAGAACCACGCTAATATGAGGGGGATCCCCCGAACAATGTAATATTTTATCAACGCAGATTTACCGATGAAAGACTTCTTCTATCATTCAGAAACTAATACGCTTTCATGCTTTTTTATGAAATGTCGAAGTAGTGACTGCGCCGCGAACCTTGCAGCGTATGCGTAAATCTTAACGAGGAAAGAGGAAATGTATATGAGCAATGATTTAGGAAAGCGTATCTCTGATTTGCTGAAACAAAACGGACTAAGTCAAAAAGAACTTGCCGAGAAAATCGGCGTAACGAATGCATCGATGTCCCGCTACATCAACGGAGAGCGCATTCCCAAAGGACCTGTTGTAGCAAGTATCGCCGGTGTCCTTCACGTAGAGGCCGGATACCTTCTTGGTATGGCGACTTCTGAAGAAGACCCCGAACTTGAATTTTACAAGACCCAGCGTGCAATAGCACGAAATGCAAAAAACTGGACTCCAAAGCAAAAAGCCGATCTTGTTAATGCGATAATCGGTGCCGAGTCCTAAGATTTAAAATCAATCGTATTCTATACAGCATTATCCATATCGCATAGAGCCTTAAAAGCGTAGTACGTTATATCCAGGGAAAGAGGTGATTTTATAAATGGATGAATATAGAAAACACGGCCATAAAATTGTTACACTAAAACGCTTACGCGCTTACATCAAAACATTTCGCAATTTATTTAGCCCCATCATTGATTCCTGCAGAAAGACAATACGCGATGCAGCAAAGCTTATTGCCTCCCTCATTCAGGATTCTTTTGGTACATGTATTTCTTCTAAGATAAGAAATTTTGTAAAAAAGATCTGGAACAAATGCCACAAAGCACTCTCCCATCAGGCTTTGGTTGCCGTTTTCTATAATTCAACTCCGTTTGTAAGATCGCTGTTATCTTTCTTTGAAGATAATAATGCCGATATTATGGACGCTTTTTTGCTACCCAAAAAGACAAAATCCTCTCTGATATTGTGCTAAATATTTCTTTCCGCCTATTACCCGATGACATATTTACTTACAATACCAGGAGGATAAAGCGATGGACGTTGCCATCTCAAGAAAAAATATCACAGAGTCCTACGACGATATCATGGACTCCTATCTCTCATCAGAAGAATACAACCGAAAAGTTTCAGACATAAACTTGCTTTATGTAGCTTTAAGAGCCGAACTTTCTCCGGATCAGCAAAAAAAATTGGATTCTCTTCTTACCGCTTATGATAATCTTGCACACGATGAAGCCGAGGAAGCTCTCTTCAGAGGTTCTCTAGGCTTTTATGAGCATGCACAGGATATTTGATTTCACTTATGCAGATTTCTTGAGTGCGTAGAGGAACACCGTGAACATAAAGAAAACCGGTCGGTAAAAGAAAAAGCAATCTTCCAAGAATGGGCTTCAATTGCCCAAACAGAAGATTGCTTTATGAGCAGCAACTCCCTTTGGTAGCCCTTAATGTGTTCATCGTACATCTTCTGAAGGAGCTCTTTTGCCCTATCCCATACCTTCATGAATTTCACCAGTCTTGGGATTCATTATTCTGATATCCGCACATTCATCCAACACATTTTCCATACTTTTGCTATCCATTTCAATTCCTTCCGTCAACAAGTGTCGATTAACTGTTTTCCGACTTCTCTTTAAGTATTTTTACAACTTCGTCTTTCTTAAGAACCTTACCATAAGAAACGACTCTGCCGTCAATGACCAATGCCGGTGTAGTCATAACTCCGTAGCTGGCAATCTTTTCATAATCTCTTACATGATCGATAGTTGTATCCATGCCAAGTTCCGTTAATGCTTCAATGGTTGCAGCTTCAAGCTTATTACATTTTGCGCAGCCACCGCCAAGGATTTTTATCCCTTTTGAACTTTTTTCTTTTTCTGCAACCTGCATATTTTCAGCAGAGTAATTGCCCCCGCAGCAACATGAGGACTTTTTCTCCTCTTCTTTTTTCTTGCCAAAATCAAATAATGACATTCTCTTTTCCTCCTACAGAATCGTACTCTGTATCAAATTAAACAGATATCCGATAATTACAATTCCCACAGTACATATAGCGATAAATACGGTTAGCAGCTTTGTTTTGATTGCCTTCTTCAGCATTATCATTGAGGGAAGTGAAAGTGTCGTCACTCCCATCATAAATGCCAATACAGTCCCAAGCTGAGCACCTTTATAGAGTAACGCATCAGCTATGGTTATGGTACTGAAAATATTTGCATACATAGGGATGCCGACTATAGTCGCAAGCACCACACCAATCGGATTGTGGCTTCCAAGTATGCCTTCCACAAAACTTTGCGGGATCCAGTTATGTATGACAGCTCCGATTCCCACGCCCAGAAGAATGTATGGAAAAACCTTTTTTAAAGTATCCAAAACCTGATCCTTCGCATAGATAAACCGCTCTTTTTGTGAAAGAGAAGGTGAATCAATATCAACTGCATCAGCCTTTCGGATAAACTCCGCAACCTGGTCCTCCATATGAAGCTTTTCAATCAAGGTTCCTCCAAGCACTGCGATCACAAGCCCCAGCCCCACATATAAAACAGCCACCTTGGTTCCAAAAATGCTAATAAGAAGAATCAGACTTGCTATATCAACCATTGGCGAAGATATGAGAAACGAAAATGTCACGCCAAGAGGAAGCCCCGCACTCGTAAAGCCTATGAAAAGCGGAATTGATGAGCATGAGCAAAAAGGTGTCACGGTTCCCAAAAGAGCTGCGATACAATTCGCCCATATGCCATGAAAACGTCCCAAAATCTTCTTACTTCTCTCCGGCGGAAAAAAGCTCTGAATATAGGAAATCAGATAAATGAGAACACACAAGAGAATTGTTATCTTGATCACATCATATAGAAAAAAATGTATTCCACCACCAAGTCCTGATTCCGGATTAGCACCCGCAAATAAAAGCAGGCTTTCTATCAGTTCATCCAGCCACTTCATCCCTAGTACCTGGTTCAATATAAAATCGCCTATCATCTGCAACACCTGCCCGTCTCTCCACTTGCGCATTTACAACCAAGCTTTTCAATAAATTCTTTAAACATATTAAGCGTTTCCGCGTTCAAAGAATAGTAATGCCACTTCCCGTCCTTTCGATCATTTACCATACCGGACTCCACCAGTATTTTCATATGATGCGAAAGAGTCGGCTGAGTAATCTCGAATCTCTCAAGTAATCTGCATCCACATTTTTCACCTTCCGAAAGCATTTGCACAATCTCCAGTCTGTTTGTGTCAGAAAGTGCTTTGCATATCAGTGCCACATCGATCCTATTCATATTTTTTACCTCACATAGATAATTGTCTATGTATAGATATATCACACGCATAGATAACTGTCAATGTATCATTTAATAAAATTGCAACTCTTTGCGCGCAGATGCCAGAGATCATTACTCTCTATCAACTACACTTTTATGGTACTAAAAAGCAGCATCCTTGAATGAGCTTTTTTTCTGCTTCATTCAAAAATGCTGCCTATTTATTAAGTTATTTTGATAGGTTGTTTGAGCGCTTCGGAGCTGAAAGCATCAAAAGCTGCAAAAGTCCGGTAAATCGATGCTTTTTAGGCTTTGATAATAATAGAAATAGCATCGAAAGCCGCGAAGGCCTGAAAAATCGATGCTTTTCAGTTTTAATACAAAAGACAAAAGCATCAAAAATCTAATTTTCCCATAAAAAAGATGCTTTCCTAAAATTTGACCAATTTTTCCCCGTAGAGTGAATTTTTTCCCGAAATACTATTGCTATGAAAATCAAATATTCGTACCATAATTTAGGCATATAAAACTCTTTATATTCTTTTTAAAGTCAAATGGCATCCCCCAGTATCTCCTTTTGCCTTTTCTTACTGAGGCTCTCAAGCACTATTCTGTACGCCTTTTCAAGAAGATCCATTAAAATATCATCAGGCACATTTCCATCCGCTTTTACAGAATTCCAATGTGTCTTGTTCATGTAATATCCGGGAATTATATCCTCGTACTGCTTGCGCCAGAAATCGCCCTCAAGCGGTTCCAGTTTCAAAGTTATGTAATAGGGCTTGTCATTATCATCCAGACATATTGCGACAAACATCTTTTCGCCGATCCGGTACCGAATCCAGTTCCAATCTTTTTGCAGATCTTTGGAAACTCCCGGCATTTTCAGAAGATATTCATCGATCCATTCGTATTTCATACAGTCCTCTTTTCCATCAGAATCACTTATCCGCAATAAGCAATAGCATCGACCTGAAATTGCAATCCGTCTTTGCCACCAACATGTGCAAACTCAGTCTGAATAGATTTGCGCACAGGGTACTTTCCGCCGAATCTTTCCTTTATGATTTTCTCCATGACGGGAATATTCCAAACATCTCTGAAAAGACAATCCATCTGAACCACAGATTCCAAGGTAAGTCCAACCATGGCAAGTCTTTCTTCCATGTTGTCAAAAGCTCCATTTATCTGCTCTTCAATAGTTCCGCCGACATTTCCCACACAATACCCTATATAGCAAGTATCCCCTGCTTTGATAATTCCTGAATGTGCCCACTTTTCGCTTACATCGTACCTCTCAATTTTTCCCATCTCGTCACCCTCCATAGCTTTTAATCATAGATTTTGCGATATCTTTTAATCTCTCACGTACTTCTGCCGGTTCAATAGTTTCCAAAAAATCTTTCATAACAGCATTAACTTTATCCGGCTGATCGTCGTTTGCATTATGTGCCGCATCCTGAATGATGATAAGCGGAAATCCCGTCCGTTTCGCCCACTCTTTGTTATACGCGGTCACCTTACCCACTTTATCTTTATCACCCAGTAAAAGAATGCTCTTGCATGAAATATCCACTTTCTTGTTCTCAGGTATAAACGCAGCTTCACCGACATACAGCAAGTGGCATAGTTCATTCTTCGTGTAAGAAGATAGCATTTCAATCATACGCTTCTGAGAAACCTCCGTTAAGCCGCATATCTTTGCCATTGAAGATCTGAGCATTTTATCGGGAAAAAGTTTGCACATCCACTCAAGCTGAGACAGCCAAAACATATCCGATTTTGAATAATAATCTCCGAAAGGAGCGCTACCAATCGAAATAAAGCCGGCAGCTTTGGAAGGATGGCTGTCAATGTAGTACTGAGCTATCATCCCGCCCAACGACTGCCCGATGAATACAGCTTTATCCACACTCTCTTTTTCAAGAATACTATCCAGTTCATTGCAGACATTGAGATAAGAAAATTTGTCATACGGTCTCGACTTGCCATGACATGGGCAGTCCCACGCCACAACTTTGTACTCGTCCTTAAATGCATCCAGCTGAAATTCGAACAACCTATGATCTGCCGATAATCCGGGCAAAAAAACTAATGAAATGTCACTATCAATATCATTTGTCCAGTAGTATGTTGTTCCAAGGCTTGAAGATACTGTTTTTTCATGCAAATTTAGCATATTACTATTTTCTCCTTTTCCGCATGATTTCCTCTCTGAGCGACTTGTGTTTCATCGTCCTAACTTGTAAGACATCGGTAGAAGCATATGAAATCATCAAAATATTAAACACAGATGTTTTTCGATGCTTCAAAAGATGTATAAATATGTTCAAAGCATCAAAAATACAACATTTCCAGATTTTTCGATGCCAAGCATACTGTATAGTCAACGTAACCGGCAACAATTTCGGAGGTTTTCAAACATTTCGATGCTCGAAGGTAATTCTGACCAATTCTGACTAAAATCTGACAGGAACCGGGCAAATGTCATCCTTTCCTAACTAAAGCTGCTGCCATATTCTCTGCCAGCCCCATTTTATTTATTAGCTCTTCTTTTCATTCATTTGCTCTTCTCCTATACCCTCTTCCCCATTATAATTTTTCCCTACGGCAATGAAAAGGGCAGCCTTTTCCATCCATTGTGTAAAAGGCTGCCCTTCATATTATCTTTTACATATTATCACATTTTACCGTCTGTCATGTACCTAAGATCCTGAATAAGGTTCATGTCACGGCCGCCTGTCATCTCGACAGCTTTGCGCATGATGCGTATGCCTTCATCCTTCTGCCCAAGCCTGAATAAAGCAAGAGCTTGACCGCCCATGGCATAAGTATTGCTTCCGTCCATTTCAAGCGCTTTGTTATTTGCTTCGAGGCATGATTCATAGTTTCCGCACATGAATTCACTGTAGCCTATTGCACTATATACATCGACATTGTCAGGATCAAGTTCTTTTGTCCTCTTAAGTGCAAAAGAAGCTTCCTGATAATCGCCCTGCTGTATAAGCGAATCAGCAAGTCTTCGTAATGCAGCGGCATTGTCACACTTGGAATACTTCGTTTCTTTTTTCTTAAGAGAAAGATTATATGCGCAATACTCATTTTCCTCATATATGCTGCCCTTCATCGTAAGCCTTGTATTCGGGCAACCACCAAGGCACTTAGAGCCATATACGCAGGTCTTGCATGAACCGGAAAGTTTTTCTTTTGTCATCTGCCTCCTCCATAAGAAAGCATTTTCATCTTCCCATATCTCACGCAATTTTCTCTTGCGAATATTTCCCTCAATAAACTCTTTTGAGCGAATTGAAGTACATCCCAATATGTCACCGTTGTGCAATATACCAAAACCTCTGACGCCTGCATTGCAGCCATCCCACAAAGAATGTCTGTCAAAGCCAAAAGAAATACGCCTTGTCTCAAGATCTTTTTTCGAATAATATCCAATACAATCAGCGGGATATATCCGAATTCTTCCCTCTTTTGCCGTGTTATAACAAAAATCAATAACATCATTGACCTGTCTCGGCTCAAGCACCCAGTCATGGTTCTCCTTAAGATTTCCCATCGGCAGACCAAGCTGTACCTGCCATGTCTTAACGCCCATGCTTATGAGTTCTTCTTTAAGGTCAGAAAGAATATCTATATTTTTCTTTGTTATCGTTGTGACAGCACCTGTCTCTATCCCAAGCTCCGTCATTGCAAAAAATGCATTGCGGGCATGTTCAAAAGCTCCTTCTTTTCTGACACTGTCATGTATCTCGGGCGTTCCGTCGATACTTATTGCAACCGTCGATATCCCACTCTTTTTAAGTTTTTTTGCCATCTCTTCGTCAAGAAGCCAGCCGTTTGTAATTATGTTTACCTTAACTCCGTTACGAGAAAGTCTTTTTACCAGTTTAGGTGTATCCTTCCTTGTAAGCGGCTCTCCTCCTGACAATGTTATCCATCTCAGCCCAAGCTCCGCGATCTGATCGCATAGGTCAAGAGCTTCATCTGTGCTAAGTTCTCCCGGGAGTGCGCCCGCACAAGACGAGCCGCAATGACCGCAACGCATGTTGCATCCCATTGTAACCTCCCAGACTGCCGTTACCGGTTTATATTCAATATGTGCCATTTCTTAACCTCCAAACCGCCGATGGGCATTGTGTATTCAATTTATTAGCAGAAATAACCATATTTCATCAACGCATTCTGTGTACTGCTATTATATCCGTATGCGACTGCGGAATTCTGAATATTGCACGGGTAGCCGTATTTAAGAGTGGCATCCTTTGCTCCGCAAGGATAGCCGTATTTAAGTGTCGGTGTATCTCCGCATGGATAGCCGTATTTAAGTACCGGTGCATCTCCGCATGGATAACCGTATTTGAGTACCGGTTCTCCGCATGGATAACCATACTTAACGCCGGTCGACGCATCTTCTACGCCGCATGGATAGCCGTACTTTAATGTAGCATCCTGCACACCACACGGATAACCATACTTAAGCGCTGCTGTATCGGATACATCACATGCGTATCCATACTTTACGTTAATATTTGCTCCATCCTGTACGCCGCATGGATAACCATACTTGAGTGCTGCCGTATCGCCTGCATCGCATGCATAGCCATACTTAACGAGCGGCTCCTGCGCTCCGAGCACATATCCGTAAGGAATTGCTGCATTGCCGATACTTCTAAGCATCACATCATTATTTTCGCTATACTTGGCAAATTCATCTGAATCACTGGGAACAACTGAGATTGAAACATTATGTTTCTGTTCTGTCTCTGATAAGCTGGTGAAATTGATCATTGTGAATTCGATCTCTGCTTTCTTATCTGTTTCAGAAACAGCAACGAACCAGAACTTCTGAATAACAGGCGCAACTGTAGCAGATGACGGAACCTTTTCCGTATCAATGCCTAAAAGTACAACGCCCTTCGGTAGACCTGTCAAACACCATCCATATGCCGTAGATCCAAGCATTGACTGAAGTCCGACTGAAAATGACTTACCCTGAAATACAACCATTTCGTTTGCCATAAAAATCTCCCTTCAATTTATTCGGAATTTTTGTTGACGTTGCCTGCGCCTTGACTTAGCGCTTTAAAAAGACAACGCATTACACCGGTAAAAAACTCTAAATAAAATTATGGGGGATGTTCTTTTTTGTGTCAACATAAAGTCGTGATATAGATAATTCTGTAAAATCTGTCGTTTCTGTCAATTCTGTATCAGAATGCATTTTATACCTCCCCGCATACCAAAATAAATCCATAAAAAACTTCAATGCATAAATGGTATACTAACTGTATGTAAAACGTGCACCGTGAATGACACGGCCGCAACTTAAAAGGAAAGGGATTATAAAAATGATAGATATAGAAGCATTTGTGAAAAAGAATTATCAAAAAATAAAAGATCTCGGCTTATCCGTAAAAACCGATGAATCCAATGTCATAAAATCCATGAAAAAATTTCCGCAGGATATGCTTAACGACCTGGGAGAAGAAGGAATCGTTTCTTTTCTCTTCTCTGCAATCGAGTTTTCGAATGTATTTTATACGGATTTTGAAGGAGTTGAATATGCGGATTTTCTGAAGGAATGTCAGCATATCTCGGAAGATGAACTAAGCTTTGAAGATGTAACCAATAATGTATCAAAAGACACCCTTGAAAAAGGTACGGGAACAAGTGAAGTATCTTTTAAATGCAATGGAAAAGAATACAATTATACAGCCAAGTTCTACTATGACTGGTTCGACACAGGATTTATCGGATATCTTAATACTGTATTCGAAGAGAACGGGCTTGATAAAAGACTGATAGTTTTCGGCGATCCCAATGCCTCATTGATTACTTACCAAAATCCGGATTTTTGCAATCGCTTAAAAGAGGCTTTTCCTATGCTTGAAGCGAGCGTTTGATGCATCTGCTCAGACAACTTCGCGAAGGATATTATTTATTTCTCCAAAATCTCCAATATACTTTGCGCAATACGTTCAGAATTATTTATGATCGAAGTCAACGATTCACGGGCGTCGGGATCCGGATTATTCTCAAGGAGAAGATCCGCATTCCCGCGAATGACCGTGAGCGGAGTTTTCAGATCATGCGCCATCTGCGCCATCTCCTGCTTAGTCTCATATTCCCCTCGCCACTTCTCTTCCGCAATTTTGTAGATCATACTCTTAAGTTTCCAGATAAGCACAAACGAAGGCACGAAAATTGCAAGAATGTAGATTGCAAGGCACAGAAAAAGCGCGAGCATCTCACCTTTCGCCTTCATGCTGTAATGGATATATACAGTATAGCCGTTCACAACTCTTGCAATAAAAACTTCTCTTCCTTTTATCTGCCTGCTCATCCCGCTTGTTTTATAAAAAGAGATAAACCTATCCATATCCTGCTTCTTGCAGTTTTCAATCTTTGATTCCGTCACTTCATTTTCAGATTCTATGACATAATCACCTTTTTGAGGAAAAGATAATACATCCGGCTTTTCTGCTTCTTTCGCCTCATCAAGCCACTCCTCAACCTGCTTCTCTGTGCTGTCCGCTCTTTCACCCGTAAATCCGTTAAAGATTATTACAGAAAAAACAGTCGCAACGAGCATAAACCCTGCAATGACCAAAAGATATATTCCAATAACCGTAGTCAGTTTTATATTTGTTTTTTCCATTTATATCCTATCCCCCATACGGTCTCAATGGGCTCAGCTCCGTTAGATTTAAGCTTCCTTCGAACATTCTTGATATGCTCTGTTATCGCCGATTCATCTCCAGCCTTGTCGTAGCCGTAAATAAACTCATAAATCTGAGCCTTGGAAAACACCTGCCCTCTGTTTTTAAAAAGAAGCTCCACTATCTCAAACTCGCTCTTTGTAAGCTCCACTTTTTTATCATTCACTCTGAGCTCACAGTCTTCCGGATACAAAGTAATATCTCCTGAACGGATCATGCCGCGAACTTCATCTCTGTTATCTCTTCGTATGTGCGCCGCTATCCTCGCCCTTAATTCCGCAACGGAAAAAGGCTTTCTGATATAATCGTCGGCTCCAAGTGAAAGTCCGTAAATCACATCTTCCTCAAGTGCCTTTGCGCTCAAAAAAATAATCGGACAACCCACTTTGCTCCTTACTCTTTTTATCACATCATAACCGCTCTCATTCGGCATCATAACATCCATTATTATCAGACTGTACGATGACATATCTCCGGGAATACTCTGCAAAGGTACAAGGACAGTATCAACTTGATACTGCCCCTTAAGCGCCTTTTCTATCAATCGCAAAATATCCTGTTCGTCATCTATAGCCAAAATCTTCATTGCATCACCATGTAAAGTAAAATTGAAACTCCGTACAAAACATACACATGCACGGGATAGAACCAGTAGAACAGCTTGGCGTTACCCTTACCGTATTCACCATTGTAGTATAACATGAGAAACATCGCAAAAACTCCCATCCATTCATATGCCTTGAAGAAAAGTGTTTCTGCATTAAGCGGCATTCCCGCAAGGAGCAAGCCCGCCGTGTTAAGTAAGAACGTAAAAGCAGCCCACGCATAGATACGAATATTCTTATTTTTGCAGTAACTGAAGATCAAAAGAATCATTCCTTCAAGTACCGTCACCGTTCCACCGTCAACGATTGCAGAATGAAGCGGAAGCACCGAAAGACTTACCAGATTTGCCAAAAAGAGTCCTATCTTATTCTCCGTAGCTACAAACGGAGCAAAAACAAGATAATACATTATGAAAGGCAAGATGAGCGGAACTACCACCGCAATGATTCCCAGAACAAATTTCTTCTCCCTTATCCAATCAATTCCCTGCATTACAACAAACAAGATTGCAAACGTGGACAGCATTCCGTTCTTCGGAAAAAATCCGTCTCCTCTTACCGCAAAAGACAACACGTTATAGAAGCCAAACTGAATCGCTCCCATACCAACGGATATATGATATATTTTTAAAAAGTATTTTTTTCTGTCATGCGTATGAATAAATCCTTCCACAAAGCAAAACAGAAATAGCGGTGCCGCAAGTCTTCCAAGCCATGAGAAAACAATAGGCACCTTTCCTGTAAATTCAAAAAAATAATGAATGTGATCCAGCACCATAAAAACCAATGCCAGATACTTTAAGTTAAATCCCGTTAATCCTTTTTCCCTGATACTAAACATATTTGTTATCCTCCTGTCAAAAACAGGATAGATGTAAAATATAAGGAATTTATAAGGATTAAAAAAATAATTTCACTT
>Ga0247609_10002954_pt1 | contig 17533 bp, 14 predicted proteins | sample 172DNAGHGlowgp2_FD_193487 | JGI IMG/M metagenome (GOLD analysis project Ga0247609, IMG submission 193487) | Sheep rumen microbial communities from Palmerston North, Manawatu-Wanganui, New Zealand - 1728 DNA GHGlow gp2 | ecosystem: Host-associated > Mammals > Digestive system > Stomach > Rumen ...
CCACATATCCCGGCGGATACAAAGAGAACGCAGGTATCTTCACACACAACAATGCATGGATTATCTGTGCGGCTGCATACGCAGGATGCGGTGATCAGGCATTCAAATATTATTCGGAGATCGCTCCCGCGTTTACCGAAGAAACATCGGATATCCACAAGACAGAGCCTTACGTATACGGTCAGATGATCGGCGGTAAGGATGCAGGTTCCGATATCGGCCAGACAGGCAAGAACTTCGGCCAGGGCAAGAACTCATGGCTCACAGGTACCGCAGCTTGGAATATGGTAGCAATATCTCAGTACATCCTCGGTATAAAACCTGACTTCGACGGACTTTCAATCAATCCTTCGATTCCTCACGAGTGGGACGGCTTTACAGCCATCAGACGTTACCGTGGCGCAACATACAACATCACTGTCAAGAACCCTAATCACGTTTGCAAGGGCGTAGCTTCCATGGAAGTTAACGGACAGGCTGTTGAAGGCTGCATCGTTCCGATTACCGAAGGCCGGAAAGAATACAATGTAGTAATTACAATGGGTTAATCGCTCATAAAAGAAACGAAAAACAGCAGGATTTTTCCTGCTGTTTTTTGTGTGAAAAAAATCTTAAAAAAAATAAAAAAAGTTGTTGACATTAGTATGACATATTGCTATGATAATAAGGTTTATTTCTAAACGTTCTTCAAAGCGTTATCGATTAAAACATCGATTGGGAACGATTTTCCGTTAACGCAAATCAAAAAAATATTTCGTTTTATTACGACTCCATGTTTTAACAAAAACAATTACCTGAATGTACCATATAAGGCAAATAAGCAGATATTTGTCGGAAGTATTTTATCCGAGAGGAAAGAGTATGAAGAATAATCTTAAAGAAAACCTCATCCTTTTCAAACGAATAACCGCATTTTTATTAAGCCTCTTAATGGTATCGGGAATTCTCTTAACGCCTGTTTCCACAAAGGCCGGTGACGGAGATGTTATCAGGGTCATCTCATATATAGATGAGGAATTTTCCTTTTATCAGGATACAACCAAACTTGAATCCAATAAATATCTGCTGGCAGGCAGCCGCTTTGTAGGTCAGAAACAAAACGAAAACGGTACATGGTCTTTCGATAATGAGAGTTATATATACGATGTAAAATGCAGGATTCACGATGAAGACAGTGTATCGGACGGATATCAGAGCCTGGAGAGTTCGAATGACACGTATTTTGTACTTCCGAATCTGGCGAATGATAAATACGGTTCATACATTTATATAACTAAAAGTGCCGAATACAAAGGCATGGCAGACGGAAAATACAAATGGGAAATATTGCTTGATGCTTATCCCGGATTAAATGCTGATTTTTATAATCAGAATTTATATTACATATTATCGGTATATTACTATTATGATGCCCTTGATAATACCGTAAAAAGCAATATTTCGGATTTTTCAAAGCTTGAACTTACACCAAACGGAGACTGCGGGGATTTAATAGGATGGTCGAAATCCTTAGATTTTTATTCAAATCCCGATTCATGGTTTTGGGTAAACAGAACACCGTATTATCCTAACTTTGATGAATTAAGAAGCATGACATTTAATACATGGTATAAGGGACATATGGAACTTTATCCGGTATATGCAAATGTTCAGACAGAACTAAGCGTCAGCGTTGAAAACGACGGTTTTATAGAGGGAATCGGTGAGGAAGAAGAATACAGATTCCCGGAAATAAACATCACATCCAACAGACCTGATGATTTACAGGATTATAAAATAGAATTCTTTTCGATTAACGGAGATGAAAAAGTTTCCTTAGGAGAAGACATACCTTATACGGCGGGAAATTATATAGTGGAAGTAAGCCTTGAACAGACAGGAACCACGAGCTTTAACAGTGACGGAGAACTCGTTTCAAAAGGCTATTCCAAAGCACTGGCCGCCACAAGTTTTGTTATTCGTCCCGATTCAAAGATAACTGATAACCCTGCAGGAAATTCCTTAACCTACAACGGCGAAGAACAGCCGCTTGTTACTGCAGGAGAGGCCTTTGGAGGAGGTTTTATATACAGTATGGATCCGGAGGGGGATTTTACACCGGATATTCCGACAGCCAAAAACGCAGGGGGTTATACCGTATGGTATATGCTAAAAGGCACGGAAGGAAGAAGCGATATCGGACCTTTGAGTGTAGAGGCGGATATATCTCCGAAAACAGTTGCATTCACGTGGAGTGATACGGTTTTCAAGTATGACGGGAAAAGCCATGTACCGACAGTGACGGTTACAGGGCTCATTGAAGGGGATGTTTGTGGTGCAACTGTTGACGGAGGCGAAAGTGAAATCGGTACATACACTGCGTATGTTACCGCACTTTCAAATTCAAACTATATGATTCCCGAAGAATCATACACATCTTTTACGATAGAAGAAAAACCTGTAGCGGTTATTAAGGAAGCCCCCAAAGCCTTAAATCCGACATACAGCAATATAAATCAAAAACTCGTTTCATACGGTGAAGTCGAGCACGGCACAATGCTTTACAGTCTCACAAAGGACGGTGAGTATTCACTGTCGGTTCCGACAGGTAAAGATGCCGGCACATACACCGTATGGTACAAAGTAGAAGGCGACGACGGATGGAAGGACATTGCTCCCGTGAGTATAAGCGCGCAGATATCACCGAGAGCAACCGGGATTTCATGGTCGGAAGAAGTATTTACTTACGATGCCAAACCCCACTGCCTGAAAGCTTCCGCTGCAGATATTTTAAAGGGTGATATCTGTACGGTAAGCGTTTCGGGAGAAGCAGCCGATGCGGGAAAATACTACGCAACCGCAGACGGTCTTTCGAATTCGAACTATGTGCTTTCAGGCAGTTTAAAAAAAGAATTCACGATTGCCCCCAAAACGGTAGGACTGATCTGGTCGGATACGAAATTCGTGTTTGACTTTGAAGAACATTGTCCCGCAGTTAAATTGACGGGAATCTGTGAAGGAGACACCTGTACGGTAACAGTAACCGGAGCTGGAAAGGAGATCGGTCGGTATACCGCCACAGCAAAGGCATTATCCAATTCAAATTATTCTCTTCCAACAGACGTAAACAAAGAATTTGAGATAGTGAAACCTGATAAAAAAATCGGCTCGGCGACGGTATCCATGAAAGGATATTACTACGGCGGAAAGGCTTCTACGCCCGTAGTGAATTCCCTTACAAACAAAACATCAAAAGTAACCTATTATTATAAACACACTCACAAACCCGATTCTTCATATCGTGCAGGCTTTCCCACAGAGGTGGGTGAGTACACTTTAAAAGCAGTTTTACCGGAAAACGATGATTATACAGCATGTGTGGCAACCACAGATTTTACGGTTTCATACCTTCCCGTACCCGAGGACGCGTATACAATAAGCGGCCAAAAGGGCACTAACGGCTGGTATGTATCGGATGTAACGATTACGCCCGCCACGGGGTATGAAATATCCTACGGCGACAGAAATCATTACTCGGGAAATCCAATTAAACTTGAAGATACCGTCAGTGTCTGTTATATATTTATTAAGGACATATTGACCGGCGGACAGACATCCATGATTTCGGTCGGAAACTTTAACATTGATTCCGATGCGCCCGACGTAATAGGAATGAATTTAAACGGCCTTTATTTCGCGGATGAAAACGGTTTTGTAAAGGTGCTCATAAAAGATGACAACCTTTCGAAGGTGCTTGTCGAAGGCAAGGAGATTGCTTTAACAAAAGCCGAAAACGGAAGCATGTCTTTTAGCATCAAAGCGGGTAAAAAGAAGGAAAAAACTTCCTTTACCGTATACGATCTTGCCGGCAATAAAACTGATTTTGCAGTAATTACCGCTCCGCACTGGGCAGAAAACGGCGAATTAATCGAAGGAGAATTGTTCCTTGAAGGCGGCGAAATGTACACCTTCCCCGAAGGCTGCTGGACGGTAAACGGCGATGCCACCAGATATTTCGGCGGAACCACATTTTACGTGGTGACCGAAGGTGATTACATACTGCAGAAAATAACGGATTAAGAGGTTTTTTATGAACGGTAAAAAAGTTGGAATAATAATCGGAGCCGTCGCTGCGGGCGCGGTTTTGATAATAGCCGGAGTATTGGCTGCAATCTTCCTGATTGGCAAAAAAACGGATGTTTACCGTGTAATCAAGGTCATGAGCGCAGAAGGTCACTGCTATGTCACCAGAGGCGAGATAAAAGATCTTGAGGCATACGACGGAATGGCACTCCAGAGCGGCGATTCCATTCATGTCGACGGCAACTCATCTCTGGTTCTTATGCTCGATGAAGACAAGCTTGCCTATGTGGAGCAGAACACGGATTTTAACATCATTGCGGAAGGCACTGCAAAGGATTCGAGAAGTAAAATCGAGCTTGTAAGAGGCGCATTAACCTGCGAGATTCAGAATTCTTTAAGTTCCGGCTCAACCTACGAAGTAGATACGCCGAACTCCACGATGGCGGTCATGGGAACCAGCTTCAGAATGGAAGTTACGGATGTTGATACCATCAGGGAAGTGCTTGAAAGCGGAGCAGTTCAGCCTTCAATGCTCTTTATGGGCAAAACGCTTGAAAACAGCGGAATGGACGGCTATAACACAATCACACGTCTTACAATAACCGACGGTGTGGTAAAAGTTCAGCTTCATGACGAAAACGGCAACAAAGTCGGCGATGAGATAGTATTTAACGTAAATACGGACGTTCTTATCGGCGGTAACGATACACAGAGTAATTTACTCAAACAGATAACGGGTCTGGATTTAAGCACATTCCCCGAGATAACGATTGATTTCTTCAACGATATCGCGGAAGGCAGTGGCAAGATGGTTATCTCCGGCAGCGATTTAAAGAGCCAGCAGGCGGCCAACAACGGACCTCATACAGTTACATTTATGTATAAGAATACGGTCTTCGGAATACAGACCGTTCCTTATAACTCAACAGCCACGGAGCCGGTATTTAAACCTACGCTGACCGGCAGCTGGGACGTTGATTTCGATATTCCGGTAACAGACGATTTAATCGTTTACTGGAAAGAATAAGTATGTATGTAATCATTGAAAGGGTTTGCAATACATAGCAGAACTGGGCCGCTTAATGCGGTCCGTTTTGTTGAGAAAAAACACTGCTTATGGTACTATATCAAGTAGTGAGGAACATAAAAGATGCAGCAGAAAATAGAACTGATGGCTCCCTGCCACTTCGGTATGGAAGCGGTACTAAAAAAAGAAATATTCGATCTCGGATACGATGTCACCAAGGTAGTGGACGGCAGAGTTTACTTCGAGGGTGATATCGAAGCCATATGCTATTCAAACGTATTTTTACGCACGGCAGAGAGAGTTTTGATAAATGTCGGAGAGTTTAAGGCAGAGACATTCGAAGAGCTGTTTCAGGGCACCAAGGCAATCGAATGGGAAAGATATATTCCCGAGGATGCAAAATTCAACGTTGTAAAAGCTGCCAGTGTAAAGAGCAAGCTTTTCAGCCCCACGGACATTCAGAAAATCATGAAAAAAGCCATGGTCGACAGACTCGGTTCATTCTACGGCAGAACCCATTTCGACGAGACCGGCATTGAATTCGGCATCCGCGTGATGATTAATAAGGACATCGTAAGTGTGGGCATCGATACAACGGGAACGAGCCTTCATAAAAGAGGCTACAGGCTTTTGACAGCCAAGGCTCCGATAGCGGAAAATCTCGCGGCAGCGATTATAATGCTCTCACCCTGGAGAGAAGACAGAATTCTCGTGGATCCTTTCTGCGGTTCGGGAACATTTCCGATTGAGGCGGCATTAATCGGCGCCAATATAGCTCCGGGTATCAACAGAAGGTTCTCTGCGATGGACTGGACGCATTTAATTAACCCTAAAATGTGGTCAGAATGCAAGGCTGACGCCAGGGAGCGAATCATTGTTCCGGATAAAATGGATATTCAGGGCTATGACATAGACCCGGATATGATTGAAATTGCCAGAGAGAACGCCAGAAAAGCCGGCGTTGAGAAATATATACATTTTCAGGTAAGGGACGTAAAAGATTTAAGCCATCATAAAAAGTATGGTTTTATCATCACCAATCCCCCTTACGGCGAGCGACTGATGGATAAGGAAAGTGTTTCACAAGTTTACATAACTTTAGGAGAAAGATTTAAAGAACTGGACTCCTGGAGCATGTATATGATCACTTCTTACCCCGATGCGGAGACTTCCATCGGCAAAAAAGCGGATAAAAACCGCAAAATTTACAACGGAATGATGAAAACTTACCTTTATCAGTTCATGGGGCCAAAGCCTCCTAAGAAAACGGAAGGATAATACAAAAATGAGTGTTAAAGTTATCGTAGCCACTAAAAATCAGGGAAAAATCAGAGAAATTAAATCTATATTTAACTTTGATAATTGGGAAATCCTGACCATGAAAGAGGAAGGACTCGACCCGGAAATCGTTGAAGACGGCAAAACCTTCGAAGAAAATTCACTTATCAAGGTCAGAACGGTCAGAAAAGAATATTTAAAACAGAAACCCCAAGATTATGTAAACTACGAAAAGGTTTATATTTTTGCCGATGACTCAGGGTTAGAGGTGGATGCTTTAAACAAAGAGCCCGGAGTTTTATCGGCGAGATACATGGGTGAGGATACTTCATATCATATTAAGAATCAGTCCATCATCGACAGACTTGAAGGCGTAAAAGACGAAGACAGAACCGCGAGATTCGTCTGTTCCATCGCCGCAATCGATATGGAAGGCAACGAAACCGTTGTCAGAGAGACGATGGAAGGCTATATAGGCTATAAAGAAGCGGGCGAGAACGGTTTCGGATACGACCCGATATTTATGCTGCCCGAGTACGGCTGCACATCGAGCGAAATTTCCATGGAAGAGAAGAACAAAATCAGCCATCGAGGCAAAGCTCTTCGAAAAATGATGGAAGTCTTGTTAAACAAATCCGATAAATAATAAAGAAATAAGTGAAAAAAATGAAAATACTGGTAGTCAGCGATACCCACAGGTATCAGGGAAATTTTTATGAACTGCTCGAAACTCTCGATGATATCGACTATGTGATCCACTGCGGAGATGTCGAAGGATGTGAGGATGAGATGGAATCTGTCTGCGACGTGCCTTTTGTGGCGGTTGCGGGCAACAATGACTGGTGCTCGTTCCTTCCGAGAGAACGTGTACTTGAGCTTTGCGGACACAGGATATTCGTGACGCACGGTCATATGTACAATGTATCAAGCGGTTTATGGCGAATCATCGACGAAGCCAAGGACAGAGAGTGCGACATCGCGCTTTTCGGCCACACACACAGACCTACATATTCTACCGACGGTAAAATACAGATAATGAACCCCGGAAGCATCTCCCTTCCCAGACAGTCTTCGGGAAAACCCACATACGGAATACTTGAACTTAAAGAAGACGGAAGCGCGGTATGCGAACTTCACGAAATGAATGATTAAGGAAAAAGTATGAAAAAGTTTTACAGAGAATTAAATAAATACATAAAAGAAATAATATCCGTAGCACTCTGCCTTGTGCTTATTTTAGGGACTTTATCTTTCCCTGCAAAGGTTACGGCTGCAGGCAATCCTTCTTCGAAGGTGTATGTATTTGACAGCGATACTCCCTCATTTTCGGACGCATATATTTTCGCCGGAGATGTTTTCAGCCCGAAAAGTTTTGTCGATCCCGGAACAAACGAAACTGTTAATACAGCTTTTGAAATCGCCTACAGGACCCGTGTTCCTTTGGTCGCAACTTATACAAGTATGGATGGTTTTAAGAGTGAAGATTATACGGTGCCTCTTAAGATAGATCCGACGGGTGAATACGGTTCGTATATTTATTATGTATATAACGGCGGTTTATTAACGGATGACGATCTGCCTGTAAATACCAATTGCTGGGCACTCAATTTCGATGCATTTCCCGGATTTCAGGTTCTTTATCATGATGCGGACGGAAACGTATTAAACAATTGGGGCAGTCATTGTTTTTATCTTGATTTAAACGGAGGCGGCGAACTGGGCGTTTCCGCGAACATGAGCATGGATTTCGAATTAGAAAAGGCATATGACGATGTCCTCGGAGAGCAGATCGGCTGGGCGGTATCTTCCGATTACATCGACAGTACCGAAAGTTCGGGAGTTTTATATATTTCCGCCGAAGAAGGCCCTGCTCTTTTATACGAAGACAATCTGTTTTCGGCGTGCATGAGCAATACCCAAAACGGCATATTAAATCTTTATCCCGTGTTTGATCTCGCTTCTTCGACATTAAGCGTAAGCGCCGAAGACTTTGAAGAGGGGGGCGAACTTTCCTTATCGGTAGATACCAACAGAAAAGACGAATATACGGTTTCATATGAAAAGAAAAATACGGACGGTACTTTCAGCGCCATAAGTGTGGCTCCGACAACTCCCGGAGATTATCGTGTAACAGTTTCATTCCCCGCGAAAGAGACAATGCTTCTTGAGGGCGAATACGGTATGGAAATTAAGGAGAGAGGATATACCGCAATATCCGAGAGTGACGAGTTTTCCATTATTTCAAGCACTTCTATAACGACGAAACCCGTAGCTTTTTCTCCAACATATAACGGTACTTCGCAGGAACTTATATCCAAAGGCGTCGCATCGGGCGGAGAAGTTTTATACAGCCTTTCAAAAGACGGTGAGTATACAGCCGCAGTTCCGACTGCCAAGGATGCCGGCAAGTATACTGTATGGTATATGGTAAAAGGTTTGGACGGCAGAGCGGATATCTCACCTGCAAGCATAGATGTTACAATTGCGCCTAAAACAGTAGGTTTATCATGGCTTGGCACCGAATATGAATATGACGGTGCATCACATTGTCCGAGTGCTGCAGTCACGGGACTCTGCGAAGGAGATTCATGTGACGTAACCGTTACCGGAGCTCAGACAGAGGCAGGTAAATATACCGCAACAGCTGTGTCTTTGACAAATTCAAATTATGCGCTTCCCAAAGCGAATACCATTGAATTTACAATCGTCGGAAAGTCCGAAGAAAATAAAGAAGAAAATATAGAGCCTGAGATTGAGGAAAAAGATCCCGCCAAGTCTGAAGGAAAAGTAAGTGTTTCAATGGCAGGCTTTTACTACGGAGGAAAGCAGACCTCGCCCGTAATCACATCGAGCACCAATGATGTTAAAGGCGCAAAGGTTTCTTATAAAAGAGCAGGAAGTGCAGACAGCACCTACACCCCTTCCGTTCCTACGGAAGTCGGCAGTTACATCGTAAAAGTAACTCTGCCTGCAAATGACAAATATAATGCCTGCAGCGCAACCGGAGATTTCACAATAAGTTATCTTCCGACTCCCGCAAATGCTTATACCATCAAAGGAAACAAGGGAGAGGAAGGTTGGTATACATCAGATGTGGTAATCACACCCGGTGTGGGATATCAGATTTCTTACGGAGACAGAAATCATTTTTCGAATAACGGCATTAAGATTGAAAAGAATGTAAATCAGGTATTTGTATACATAAGAGACGCAGCCACATATGAGCAGACTGACGTTATTACAATTAACGGCTTTAAGATCGACAGTCAGTCTCCGAAAGTAGAGGATATGACCAGCGGCGAAGTTTATTTCGCCGATGAGACCGGAAACTTAAGCATTATCGTAAGTGATGAAAACCTCTCATATGTAGTTATAAACGGAAACAAAGTTGACTTGACAGACCTCGGAGACGGCAGAAAATCGTTTAAGATTTCTGTCGGTGCCAAAAAAGAAACCGTTTCGTTTACGGCATTTGATTTAGCCGGAAACAAAACGGATTTCGAAGTCATATGTGCTCCTTCATGGAAGAAGGACGGTGTGATAAAAGAGGGTGAAATTTACCTCGAGGCAGGCGAGAAATTCACTATTCCCGAAGGCAAGTGGGTTGTCGACGGCGACAACACAGTCTATGTCGGCGGAAGTGTCTTTTATGCTGCGAAAGAAGGCCTCTACACCTTCAAGAAGAAATAAAAAAAGCCATTTGGGGACGGTTCTGTTTTGGCTTTTTTGACCATTTAAGAACCGTCCCCGAATGGTCGTTTACTCCATGACGCTGATTACGCGGTTACGTCCGTGCTCTTTTGCATAGTAGAGTTTGGCATCGACGCCTTCAACGTTTTCTTCGGTGGTAAGGGAAGGATCGATTTCACTGACGCCGAAGCTCATAGTGATTTTTATATCCGTACCTTCAAATGTGATTTTATCGGCCTCGATTGCCTTACGTAAGTTTTCGGCGAACTCAGCTGCATCGTCCATATGCTTGTGGGAGAGGAGAAGAATGAATTCCTCACCGCCCCATCTGAATGCGCCGTCATCGATTCCGATTGAATTAGAAAGTGTATTTGCAACATGTTTTAAAACTTCGTCGCCCGCGTTGTGACCGTAAGTATCGTTGACACGTTTGAAGTGGTCGATATCGCACATGATGATGGCTGTCGAATCGAAGTTTTTATTTGTCGCAATACGTCTTTCATAATATGTATGAAGACCGCGGCGGTTTCTTAATCCTGTCAGAGGATCTTCGATGGCTTCGTTGTGAAGCACGTAGGATTCAAGGCTTCTGCCGCAGAAAGCGGTAGCAAGGGAGAGACGCTTTACATCTTCCTCGGTGAAAACACCGTCACTGCCGTCTGTATTGATTTTGTTTATAGCCTGATATGCACCGATAACCACACCTTCGGAGTTGGTAACGGGCATCGTAAGAATAGACTTGGTCTGATATCCGGAGTTTTTGTCGACTTCGGGATTGAATCTCGAATCCTCGTAAGGATTGTTGATTATAAGAATTTCATTACCCGACATAGCGGCACCGACAAGCCCCGTGTTTTCGGGAACGGTGATGGTATCGATACCCAGGGCTGCGAGAGTCCATGCAACATGTTTTCTCTTGTCCCAGAACCAAAAACTCGCACGGTCGGAATTAACAAGGGTTTTTCCGAGATCGGTTAAAAGAAAGAGCGTTTTAGAAAGCTCCTTTTCCTCGAAAAGTCTGGACATATAATAAAAGATTTTTTCCAGCAGTTCGTCGCTTGACAAGTATTTTTTCTGATCCATGAAAACACCCCCTGAATGACTCATTTTTAGATAAATTTATTCCTTAAAAACATTATAATTATATCACGGCATCAAGCCTTTAGTAAATGCGGGAAATACCTTTATGAAAGAAAACAAAAGCAAAAACAGAAAATGGCTCATTGTATTGCAGGCGCTTCTTTTAGGAGCGGCAGCATTTTTGTTCTGCTACAATGATGTGCTTTTTTCACTTAACAGCCTTTACCGCGACAAGGTTTACCAGCGTTCCAGAGGCGTCAACCAGTCCATCAAAATCATCGCCGTGGACGACAAGGCAATCGCAGAATACGGCCCTTTCGGCACATGGGATCGAAGCATTTATGCGGATGTGCTCGATGCTTTGGGCGATTATCCCGCTGCGGTCGGCTTTGATATCATGTTTCAGAGTCAGATGTCCGAAGAAGGAGACAACCTCCTAAAAGAAAAAGCCCTCGAAAAAGGCAATGTGGTATTTGCCTCGAGAATAGCTTTTGACACCGTCGCCGAAAAAGACGAAAACGGAAAACTTTATTTAAACAAGTTCCATGTAAATGCGCTAAATCTCCCGTTTTCGGGGGAAGAAGTGCCGACCGGTTTTGTCAATGTATCGCAGGACGAAGACGGTGTCGTAAGAAGAGTCATTCCGACATATACCAACAGGGATACGGGCGAAACATACACAGGTTTTTCCTATAAAATATATCAGACATACTGTGAGAAAAAAGGCATTACCCCAAAGGAAGCAAAGACCGGTTCGCAGAACGAAATGTGGATTTACTACGCGGGAAAGCCTAACGATTACGAGGCGGTTTCAATCGTGGATCTTTTAGACGGTAAAATCGATCCGCGTATTTTCACCGACTGCATAGTGCTTGTCGGCGCATATACGAACGGACTGCAGGATCAGTTTTCGGTTCCGAATTCCGGCACGGAAATGTTCGGAGTCGAAATAAACGCCAACATCATTCAGGGTTACCTTGACAATGCATTTCCGATTCCCGCTAACCGTGTGCTTATATCACTTATTGTCGGAGTTATAGTTCTGACGCTTTTCCTTATCTTCTCTAAGCTCGGACTTAAATGGGGAACGCCGCTTCTGGTCATTGCCGAAGTAGCGACAATCTTCGCAGGTATACTTCTTTTTACGAAAGCAGATATTATTTTACCCGGTGTATATCTTTTATTATTTATATTTTTAGATTACCTTTTTGCACTGATCATAAAATATTTCACAGAACTTTTCGCCAAGAGAAAAATCGCTTCGGCGTTCAGAAAATACGTGGCGCCGCAGGTTGTTGACGGCATCATGAAATCGGGGCAGTATAAGATTGCACTTGGCGGCGAGACCAGAGACATAGCAGTTTTATTCGTAGATATAAGAGGCTTCACACCGCTCTCGGAGAGCTTAAAGCCCGAGGAAGTGGTTGAGATTTTAAATGAGTATTTGAACTTAACGACCAACTCGATATTTAAAAACGGCGGTACGCTCGATAAGTTTATCGGCGATGCTACAATGGCTGTATTTAACGCTCCTTTCGATCTTGACGACTACGAATTAAGAGCGCTTCGAACAGCCAAAGACATAGTTGCGGGCGCCAAGGCACTGGAAAAATCCTGCATGGAAAGATTCGGACGTAAAGTTACATTCGGTGTCGGAGTTAACTGCGGCGAAGCGGTCGTAGGAAACATAGGGTGCGACTTCAGAATGGACTATACCGCAATCGGCGATACGGTCAATACCGCAGCGCGACTTGAATCAAACGCAAAGCCCGGACAGGTGCTTATAAGCGAAACAATCTATGAGCGAGTAAAAGACAAAGGTGTAAAAGTCGAGCCCATCGGAGAGATTCCTCTTAAAGGAAAATCGAAGGGCGTTTTCGTATATCAGTTGACTGAAATAGAAGGTGTAAAGGTGGGAGAGGAAGAATGAGTCAGTTTTTAATCATTCCCGACAGAAAAAACATGGGGGAAACACTCGCGCTTGCGAAGGAATACAATCTCGGGCTTGAATTAAACGAGTTTATGTATCCGGGGGTCCTCGATGATACGCAAAAATGCATCGAGATAGCGCAGTTTTACAAGAAAAGCGGCGGAAACGTAATGACCAGCCACGGCGACTTTTTTGACGTGCTCGTATTTTCGGAGGATAAAAGAATCGCCGAAATTTCTAAACTTAGAATCATGCAGAGCATCGAAGTAAGCGCAAAAGCCGGCGCAAAGGCTGTTATTTTCCACAGCAACATAGAGCCGTTTTTAACCGGCGAAGCATACCGCGAAAACTGGTGCAACAAAAACGAAGAAGTGTTCCGCGAAATCTGCAGAAAATATCCCGACATGAATGTTTACATGGAAAACATGTTTGATACAAGACCTTACGATCTGGCCAATTTAGGCGAGAGAATGAAGGATGTAAAGAACTTCGGCATCTGCTTTGACTATGCTCACGCATACCTTTCCAACACATTTTTAAGCGAGTGGGCAAAGATACTTTCACCCTACATCAAGCATGTTCACATCAACGACAACGACAAAGCCGGCGACTGGCACTGGGCTTTGGGCGACGGTACCATAGACTGGAATGTATTCGCCAGACTCCGCGAGATGTATTTCGCGGACGCAACGGTGTTAATCGAAATGAATTCGATTGAAAGCCAGTTAAGATCCTTAGAGTATCTTCAGACTATCGGGCTTATATAAAATGTAAATCTTTTTTTAAAAGTTTGTAACGTTTTTCTTATTAATATGTTTATTAAGTAGGTTGCTAAAACCGAGGGGATGGTTCAACACCGGCTCTGATTATTCAGATGAACCATCCTCCCGGTCCTTTTTTTGTTTTTCTTGATTTCCGCCCAGAGTTAGTTTAATAAAACTTTTTTTGAAAAAATTCCGCAAAAAACGTTGACAAGTTAGCGGAATATAACTATAATCGCATTGAAGTTAGTGGAAGATAACTGCAAAACCTTGTAAATACAAGGAAAACTCTTATCTTATCAAACCAAGAAAGAAGGATGAATATGATGCCTTTAGGATATGCGAATGTGGGCGAGGAAAACACAATCTTAAGAATCGGAGGCAGTCCCGAGACCAAACAGCACTTGGAAAACCTGGGCTTTGTGGCAGGCGGAAGAGTGACTATCATTTCCGAGATAGGAGGAAATTTGATTGTAAATGTCAAGGACAGCAGAGTGGCTTTAAGCAAGGAACTTGCACAGAAAGTTATGGTTTAAAACTGATAAAAGGGGATTAGTAAATCATTCGAAAATAAAAGAAGCGAGGTAGGAAAATGAAAACACTGAAAGACGCAAAAGTGAAAGAAACCGTGAAAGTTGTCAAGCTGCACGGCGAAGGCGCGATTAAGAGAAGAATCATGGATATGGGTATCACCAAGGGTACCGAGATTTATATCCGCAAAGTTGCTCCCCTGGGAGATCCCGTAGAGGTTACCGTCAGAGGATATGAGTTAAGCATCAGAAAAGCCGATGCACAGATGGTTGAAATCGAGTAAACCTCATATTAGCAGAGATTATTGATATCAAAGGAGATTAAAAAATGAGTATAAAAATTGCTCTTGCAGGTAACCCCAACAGTGGTAAAACAACCCTGTTTAATGCCCTTACGGGTTCGAATCAGTTCGTCGGCAACTGGCCCGGCGTTACAGTTGAGAAAAAAGAAGGTAAACTTAAAAAACATGACGACGTAGTCATCACCGACCTTCCCGGTATTTATTCGCTTTCACCCTACACACTCGAAGAAGTTGTTGCGAGAGATTATCTTTTAGGAGAAAGACCGAATGCGATTTTAAACATTGTCGACGGTACAAACCTTGAAAGAAACCTTTACCTTACCACACAGCTTACAGAACTCGGAATTCCCGTAGTTATCGCCATCAACATGATGGATGTTGTAAGAAGGAATGGCGATAAAATCAATATAGATGAACTTTCCAGACAGCTCGGATGCAAAGTAATGGAAATATCCGCTCTTAAAAATGAGGGCGTAATCGAGGCTGCAGAGGCTGCCATCGAAGCATCCAAAGGCGAGAAAACAGTTCCGATGCATACATTCAGCGGTTCCGTTGAACATGCTCTTGCACATATCGAGGAAGCAGCTGTTCATTCACTTCCCGAAGAGCAGCAGAGATGGTATGCAATCAAAATTTTTGAGAGAGACGAAAAAGTTTTAAAACAGCTCAATATAGACGGCAGTACACGTGCACATATCGAAGGCGATATTCAGGCTGTCGAAAAAGAGTTTGACGACGATGCCGAAAGTATTATCACGAATGAGAGATATGTTTACATAGCATCAATTATCAAAGCGTGCTTAAAGAAGGCTAAACAGGGCGAACTCACAGCCTCCGACAAGATTGATAAAATCGTTACCAACAGATGGCTCGGACTTCCTATATTCGCTATTATAATGTTCCTTGTTTACTTCTTATCCATGGCACCCGGCGCACCCGGAACCAGACTTACCGACTGGGCAAATGACGGGCTCTTCGGAGACGGCTGGCATTTCTTAGGCATAGGCTCCGGCAAATACAACGCAGCTGCAGAAGAATACACGGATGCAGCCAATGTAATTGATGCATTCATCGGTCTTGAAGACGAGATCGATATGGACGCCCTAAAAGAGGCATACGCAGCAGTAGAGGCCGGAACAACGGCAGATTACACACTGGAAGATGAAGAAACACTTGCAACCGAAGATGTTACATACACATATGATGAACTCACGGATGCAATGGAAGTATTCGAATCCTATGAAGGCGAAGAGCCCGACCCCGCAAATTACGGACTCTGGGTTCCTTCAATTCCCGCGATTGTAGAAGCAATCCTGGATAAGATTAACTGTGCCGACTGGCTTAAGAGCCTTATCCTCGACGGTATCATCGCCGGTGTAGGTGCGGTACTCGGATTCGTTCCTCAGATGCTCGTGCTCTTCTTCCTGCTTGCATTCCTTGAGTCCTGCGGATACATGGCAAGAATTGCATTCGTACTCGACAGAATCTTCAGAAAATTCGGCTTATCCGGTAAATCCTTCATCCCCATGCTTGTCGGCACAGGATGCGGTGTTCCCGGTGTAATGGCTTCAAGAACAATTGAAAACGAAAGAGACCGTCGTATGACGATCATGACCACAACATTTATTCCCTGCGGTGCAAAGATTCCTTTTATCGCAATGATCGCAGGCGCACTTTTCCACGGCTCACCCTTTGTATCGGTCGGCGCATACTTCATCGGTATGGCAGCAATCATCATCTCCGGTATAATGCTTAAGAAAACCAAGATGTTCTCCGGCGAGCCCGCACCTTTCGTAATGGAACTTCCCGCATACCATATGCCTACACTTCCTAACCTCCTTCGTTCAATGTGGGAGAGAGGATGGTCGTTCATCAAAAAAGCAGGAACAATCATTCTTTTATCCACAATAGTAATTTGGTTCTTATCTAACTTCGGATTTGTAGACGGTTCATTCGCTATGGTATCGGAAGAAGAAGTAGACCTTTCGATCCTCGCTAAAGTCGGAAGTGCTATTTCATGGATATTTATTCCTCTCGGCTGGGGCAACTGGCAGGCAGCTGTTGCCTCGATCACCGGGCTTGTCGCAAAGGAAAACATCGTCGGCACAATGGGCGTTTTATACGGCGGCGGAGAGTTGAGCACATATCAGATGCTTGCTACGAAGTTTAACGGAATCTCCGGTATGTCATTCCTCGTATTCAACTTACTCTGCGCACCCTGCTTCGCAGCAATCGGCGCTATCAAGAGAGAGATGAACAACGCAAAATGGACCTGGTTTGCAATCGGCTGGCAGTGCGGATTTGCTTATGTAATCGCACTTATGATCTACCAGTTCGGCAGCATCTTCACAGGCAACTTAAACATCTTCGGACTTATCGTTTCAATTCTCTTGCTCGGATTAATGGTTTACATGCTCTTCATAAAGAAGTATCATGAAGCAGTAAAGAGAAAATAATAAAGGAGACAATCCATGACCTGGATTTTAGCTAATATCTGGACTATAGTGGTCGCACTGATCCTTATAGCAATTGTGACGTTAATTATAATAAAGCTCATAAAAGACAAGAAAAAAGGCAGGTCTTCCTGCGGCTGTAACTGCGGGAACTGCCCTATGAGCGGGTCATGTAAAAGTTCTCAAAAAAAGTAAACTAAAAGAGGGAGCCAGACACCCTGCGGGAGTCAGGCACCCTCTTTTTTTCGGTGCCTGGCTCGCATAGCGTGCCTGGCTCCCTCTTTTTTTCGGTGCCTGGCTCCCTTTTTTTCGGTGCCTGGCTCGCATAGCGTGCCTGGCTCCGTTCCATTTACTGTCCGATCTTCTCCGGATCGAATTCCTCTGCATTCTTAGAAAACGTAAAACGTTTAATCTTGGCGG
>Ga0247609_10002956_pt1 | contig 17528 bp, 11 predicted proteins | sample 172DNAGHGlowgp2_FD_193487 | JGI IMG/M metagenome (GOLD analysis project Ga0247609, IMG submission 193487) | Sheep rumen microbial communities from Palmerston North, Manawatu-Wanganui, New Zealand - 1728 DNA GHGlow gp2 | ecosystem: Host-associated > Mammals > Digestive system > Stomach > Rumen ...
CGTGGCAGGGTTGAAGTTGTTCGCCGGAATCGTCAGATCGTTGTTGACGTTGACCGAGTTGTAGGCATGTTGGTTCCAGACATAGCGCGCCGGAGCCCACACGGCGTTTGCCGGACTATGGAAGACGATCAGCTTGGCGTGTTTATCGTGGTTGAGGTCGTAGGTGCTGGACGAGGCGACAATGTCCGCTTGACCGTCCCGATCCAAGTCCACGATAGCCGGGTATTCAGAGGCTGTGGGGGCCACGCAGGCGAATGAAGACTTGTTGTTTCCCGTGACACCGTCAATGATGCGCATGTCCGATTGGTCCCGGTAAACGATTTCCACGGAACCGTCCTGATTGAAGTCAAAGGCGGTCATGGTGGTGGCTCCAGAAAGGTCGCTGGTGCTCTTCAGCCACATCTGTTGCAGGCTTTGTGTTGTCGGAACATACTTGTAGGCAGTGACATTTGCAGCGTAGGTGAAAAGGATTTCAGGGTAACCGTCGTTGTCCACGTCGGTCAACAGGGCGCGGGAACCGGCAGTGGTCGAGCTGTAGGGACAGGAGGTGATCAGTTCTGAACTGCTATCTGTGCCACTGTAAGGCTTCCAGGCATACATGCAGCCGTTGCGCACAACCACGACATCAAGGTATCCGTCGAGGTCGATGTCCGCCACGGAGGTCAGGCCGTCGCCGATTCCGTTGGCGGTGATGGATTTCCAAAGGGTGACGCTGTTGCCAGCTGTGCCGCTGCTGTTGGTGATGTTCAGTTTATAGACTTTGTTGCCGCCAGCAAACTCCAGAATGCCGTCGTTGTCGAAGTCGGCAAAAACCGGCATGATAGCGTTGCCGCCGGAGCCCACATAAAGAAGAGAGTATCCTAAGATTTCCGGTATGGTCGCCAACTCCACGCCGGAGATCGCGTTGAAGATTTTCCGCATAGACCAGATTTCTGGAATGCTGTCGCCGTTCACGTCCGCCAACATCAAGCTGGGCGATTGGTCCTGCGTGGCTGTCAGCGGCACGTTCGAGGTCCAAAGCAAGGATCCGTCGGGGTGGTAGCATCGGAGAAAACCGTCGGTGTTCTGGACGAATATTTCGGCAAGTCCGTCCCTGTCCACATCGGCGACAGCCACGGGATAGCCGCCGTAAACGTACATCTGGTCAGTGTTGATAGTGTATTTGAGTTGAAGATTCTGTCCGTAAATGATGATGGAGGAGGATCGTCCGGGGGAGTCATAGTATCCGACAGTGACAATCTCGGACTGTCCGTCGTTGTCGATGTCACCGATAAAGGGCTGGGCGTACATGTGGGAAAGCGACGGACTGCTGTTCCCCTGAACAATCCCCCATTGCTGCTCCAATGGTTCCGCGACACAATCCGTTGTCACTATGTTGTCAGGCAGGTTGGTTTGTGCTGTTAACCGGGCACAAATTCCTATCAAACAGGCAAATATCTTCAAAATCTGATTTCTTTTCATAATGAAGAAATTATAACACCGTGATTGTGCCTTTGGTGGTGAACATCTTCCCGTACGAGTTCGAATAGTGAATCACATACTGATACACATTGTCATAGAATGTTTTCCCTTTGTATTCCCCATTCCATCGGAAACCTTTGTCTGTGGAGTAAAAAACAAGCTCGCCCCAACGGTTGTAGATGAAGATCTCGAAATCCTCAACCTGGTTCTGCGCCCGATCGGGGAGGGAGAAAACGTCGTTCAGCCCGTCGGACCTGGAGGGGGTGATGGCATTGGGCAGATACAAGGTGATGTCCGCCACAGCCACCACAATGGTCACGTGGATAACACTGTCACAGCCATATACGCTTTGGAAGGCAATTGATGTGTCGACGCGGTCACCACCTTCCAACAGGCTTTCGCTCAAGAAAATGCCATGGTTGTCGTAGGCTTCGCCCTCGGGGATGGTCTCCGTGAAGTGGAATTCATATTTTGGATGCACCTGCAACGCCAACACAATCACGCTATCACAGTTGTTCACTTCGAACACACGCTCATAATAGAAGATTCCCGCCGTTTCCGACTCCGATGCCGGGATGTCGAAGTTCTCGTCACTGTAGGGTTCGCGCATGCAGATGTCCGCCGTGACGGTATCCCGGATCGGCGGACAGGGGTCGGCGGGGAAGTAGAAGAAGTTGTCGGTGGTGTCGCATTCCTGCTGCTGTCCGCCGTTTTGGGCAACGCCCGCGCCGTCGTCGTTGACCGCCACCACGATGGTCTCCAACCCCGGAAACGCAAGCAGCTCATTGGCCGAAAATTGCGTGGTTATCGTCAGACAGTCGCCCACAGTCAGCGTGGCGGTGATGGTTTCCGTGCGGATAATGGGACCTCCGTACTGGTTCGCATAATAGGTGATGCTGAAAGGGTTCTCCAACTGCTTCCCGCCGTCGTTGCAGAAGGTATAAGTGTAGGTGAAGACCCCGTTTGCATACGTCATGGTCGTGTCCGTCGTGGCGTGAACGTTCAGCATCCGCGAGAACGGTTTGCCGTATTGGTCCAACGTGGTGGCCTGCTGGAGGAAGTTGTTGAACGGCCGGCGCACAATGCCCTGCGGGTCAGTGAAGACCGTGGCGTTGTCGAAAAGCGGCACCGGAATGGTGAGATCTTTGTTGACGTTGGTCACATTGTAAAGATACTGGTTCCAGACGGGCCGCGCCGGTGCCCAGGGATGTATTCCCCCGACAACCCACAATTGTCCACCCACGTAGCCGAGACCGCTGCCCACTTTGCCACACGTGACAATCTCCGCCGCCCCGTCGCCGTTCACGTCCGCCACCACAGGATACTCCTTCCACGTCCCCGCCGACATGCTCTTGGTGTACAGGTTGTAGAACGGAATCGTGTCGTTGCCCGTCAGATGGCTCTTGCCGCTGCCGTTGATGATGCGGAGTTTGTCCTGGTCTCGATAAACGATTTCCATGATATTGTCCTGGTTGAAGTCAAACAACGTCATGGAGGTCTGCCCCGATTCGTCGGCGTGCGTCGCCTGCCATTTGGTCTGCAACCCGGTGGAAGGGTTGTATTTCATAGCCGTGATCCGGGAGTTGCTGACAGGTTGTTTATAATCAATATAGACAAACTCCAAATAGCCGTCGCCGTCAATGTCGCCCACCAAAGGGTATCCGATGGTCTTGGCATAGTGACCGTGGACAAACAGGATGTTTTCCGTAACGGGATTGTAAGCGTAAATGTAGGCACTGTCCGTGGTGCTATTGGAGGTGGCATCAATCACCACCAGCACATCCAATTGCCCGTCCATGTCAAAATCGGCCACGGCGATATTGCCGTCTTGCGGGACGCGCGAGGGAATGCCGATTGTTTTCATCTCGGTGAAACTGTTGAGCGAGACATCCGTCCGACTGACAATGTCCACATGATAGAGGGTGTTGCCGCAAATGAGTTCAGGGATGGAATCGCCCAGCACATCAGCGGCGAAAGACATGGCGTTGTATGCCTGTTCGTTACTCGCGCCCCGCCAGCAACGCCCCTTGTTCCCGTTGGCAGGACCGGCACAAAGCTGTTTGAGCGTGGCAGCATCATAAACGGCGTTGCCGACATAGACTTCGGGCCAGCCGTCGTAGTTGAAGTCGGTCACGGAGACCACCCCCTCGCACGGTGTATTCACGTCGGAGGTGGCCAGCAGGTTGCCTTGAATGTCGTAGGAGCGGAGTTTGTTGTCGTAGCAGTGCAGGATAACGGCCCCTTGCATCCCACCGTTGCCGTCGGGGTATCGCACTATGGCGGTAGGACCCGCAAAGCCGGCGTAAATCTGTTGCGGAACGTTGATGGTGCCGATTTGCTGTAAATCCGCGCCGCGATAAATGCCCAGTTTCGTAGTGTAGTGGTTGTTGGAGACCGCCTTGCTGGCCACGATTTCCACGGTGCCGTCGCCGTCAATGTCGCCCACAATCGGCACATAATAGCAGTGGATGTCGTTGACATAGTGCAGCACTTGCGCGTCCCATGGTTGCTCCTGCGCGTCGGTGATGCAGTCGGCAGTCACCATGTTGTCCGGCAACACAACCTGTGCATACGAAACCGCCCAGGCAAAGAGGCAAGACATCCAAATCATCAACCGTTTCATCATATTGAGAGTATTACATGCTTATAACGTAAGTCTGCCATTTATGTTGCAAACTTATTAAAAAAAAACGTCCGTGCCCTTTGTCGCACGAAACATCAAAATGGTTACTCGTTTCAAACTTTTTTTTCAAAAATACACCCGATAATAAAAAATGCTATTTTTGCCCCTCGTAATTTTTGGAATCAACAACAATCAAAAATATAAGAACGAGAATCATGTATCCGATTTTGCATCATCCTATCTTGGACATCCCCGAAAGGGAGATGACGACCTTTGAATACAAGGGTCAGCAAGTGAAGGCCGCGAAAGGCTACACCATCGCGGCGGCCCTGCATCAGGCGGGTTTCCCCATCCACAGCCACAGCTTGAAAGGCCGCGAGCGCAGCATGGACTGCGGCATCGGCAAGTGCGGCGCCTGCGAAATGCTTGTCGACGGTGTGGTGAAGCGCATCTGCGTCACACTCGTGGACGGCGTGAAGAAGGTGGAGGAAATCGCCCACAACTATCTTCCCGAAACCGACACTGTCAAACCCGCTGAGGGCCCGAAAGTCTATAAGACCGAGGTCGCCATCATCGGCGCCGGTCCCGCCGGCCTCGCCTGCCGCGAACAACTCAACAAGTACGGCATCCCCAACATCGTCATCGACAACAACGACCGCATCGGCGGACAGTTCACCATGCAGACCCACCAGTTCTTCTTCTTCGAGAAGGAGCAGAAATACGGCGGCATGCGCGGCTTCGACATCGCCAAGACGCTCGCCGGCGACGACCACTCCGGCATCCTGCTCAACAGCACCGTGTGGGACATCCTCGAAGGCAAGCGCGTGGCCGCCAAGAACATGCAGGACGGCAGCATCTTCTTCGTGGATGCCAACTTCCTCGTCGTGGCTACGGGCGCGTTCCCGTTCATGCCCACCTTTGAGAACGACGACCTGCCAGGCGTTTATACCGCCGCCGTCGTCCAGAAGATGATGAACCTGCAACATACGCTCCTCGGCAAGCGCATCCTCACCATCGGCGCGGGAAACATCGGCTATCTTACTTCATATCAGGCTGTTCAAGCAGGTGCAAAAGTCGTGGCCATCGTGGAAGCCATGGACCATGAAGGCGGATTCCCGGTGCAGGCCAACCGTGTGCGCCGTCTCGGCATCCCTGTCATCACTTCCCACACGCTGCTCAAGGCTATCCCCAACGAGGACCACACCGGCGTAATCGGCGCGGTGATTGCCGAATGCAAGAACTTCCAACCTGTGCCCGGCACGGAACAGGTCATCAAAGACATCGACCTTATTAATATATGTACCGGTCTGAAGCCCGACAACCTCATCCTCGAAAAGGGCAAGGTCACTTTCGGGCTGAACACCTACGGCATCGGCGACGCAACCCGCGTGGGCGAAGGCACCTGCGCCGTGCTGCGCGGCAAACAAGCCGCCATGGAGATCGCCCAGGCCTTGAACGTGCGCTTCAACTACGACGACTACCTCGCCGTGACCAAAGACTACGCGGACTCCCAGCAACATCCGGTGCGCGTGCTCGAGAAACCCAACCGTCCCTGCGGCGACCGTCTGCAGAAGCCGTTCGTCATGGCCGACTGCCTATACGGTTTCGCCTGCAATCCCTGCACGTTCGCCTGCCCGCAAGGTGCCATCACCAAAATCGCCACCAACCACGTGCCGCAGATCGACTACGACAAGTGCATCGGCTGCATGAAGTGCGTGAACCACTGCCCCGGTCTGGCCCTCTTCGGCTACAACATCCCGAAGAACTGGCTCTTCCTGCCGTTTGAGTACGACGCGGAGGAGAACGCTGAGGTCTATCTCGTGGACGACAACGGCCAGAAGGTCGGCGAAGGCGTCATCGAAAAAATCACGAAAGGCGCAAACAAGACGCATGTGGCCCGCGTGAAAGCCTTGGATGTCAGCGGTGAAGCATTGATGAGCGTCACCGGTTTCATCCTGAAAGAGAACTATCCCGAGCCGCTGAACTGGCAGAAGCTCGATAAGAAAGAGGACGATCCCGCCTTCGTCTGCCACTGCGACGACGTGAAAATCGAGACCATCTTAGAGGCTGTGAAGGGCAAGAAAATCATCTCCGTGGATGAATTGAAGCACATCACCCGCATCGGTATGGGCCCGTGTCGCGGCAAACGCTGTATCCCGCGCGTGAAGCTGCTGTTGGCCGGCCACGGTGTGGAAGTCGTAGGCGACGCCACCCCGCGCGGCCCGCTCTCCTCTCAGCTCAACATCGGCGAGCTTTGCCCGAACGACAAGCCCGAAACATTCGTGACGAACGTCAATGGACAGCCCACCAAGAAGGTCGAATGTGACGTTTTTGTGGCGGGCGGCGGCATCACGGGCAGCGGCCTGTTCCGCTACTTCGCCGAAGCCGGCAAGAAGGTGGTGCTCTGCAACGCCGAAAGAGGCTCTTCCTGGCGCTGCATCGGCGGCGGCCGTCCCAGCTTCTCCGTCCCGGAAATCGCCGACATCGCAGAACACAACCGCGCCATCTTCGAATCCATCCAGAAGGTCACCAACATCAACTACAAACCCACGCGCTACGTCGGATTCGCCCACGACGAGGCCAACTACAAGGCGTTGGAGAAATCTCTCGAATGGAGCGACGGCTATATGGTCGACAAGAAGGACTTCGTGAAGGAGGTTTCACCCTACTTCAACCCGAACCTCAACACCTACCAGGCCGCCTGCATCACCAATGCCTGCTGGCAGGCCACGCCAGGTCCCACCATCCACTACATCCGCAACATCGCCATCGAGCACGGCGGCGTGCTGTTGGAAGACACCCGCCTGTTAGAGGTGCGCAAGACCCCCAAGGGCTTCATGGCGTTGGTGAAAACCCACGACAAAGAGTATGTGGAGTACCATTGTGAGCACTTCGTGAACGCTTTGGGACCGAGTGCCAATAAGTTCGCCGAACAGTTGGGCATGTATCTTGGACTCTATCCGATTAAGCACCAAGCCTTTATCACGCATCGTCTGCCGATGTTGGGTAAGGATGGCGACTCGTTGGACATGCTCATCGACCGTCGGAAATACAAAGGTTTCTCCGCCGTTTATGGACAGCAGTTTGCCGAAACCGGCCAGATTATCGGCTGCGCTTCGCCCGCGACTGAGCAGCAGCAGGCCGGCAAGGAGCTGAAGTACAACACGCAAGAGTTCCTGCAGGTATGCGCGGAGATGTTCATCGACTGGATTCCGCAGCTCAAGAACGTCAGCTTCCAGGCCACCTGGGCAGGCTACTACACCGAACCGCGCTACATTGTGGATCCGGAGCACGGCCTGTTGGTCGGCATGCGCGGCCACGGCTTCATGTTAGGACAGTACCTCGCCAAGATCTACGTTGACAAGTATCTCGGCAAGGAGGCCCCGTCCTACATGTCGCGCCTCGCCATCAGTGGCGACGGCCTGAGCGAAAACGCCTTCCAATAGGGGATATTTACCTTGCAAGCATCGCAAGTGCTTGCATATCACCGAATCTGCAAAAGAAAAAACGGTCACAACACGTGGCCGTTTTTTTCATATTGCAAAGACGCGATGCACCGAATCTCCACGAAGACGCAATGTCCTGCGCCCCTACTCGCGTTTCTTGTATTTTGTAGGTGACATCCCCGTCTCTTTCTTGAAATGGCGGCTGAACGATGTCTGGTCATCATAGCCCAGCATATCGCTGATCTGTTGTATGTTGAGGTCGCGACGGGTGCGCAACAACAGCTTGGCTTCCCGAATCAGATAGGTACATATCCAATGTTTCGCACTGTGACCAGTCTCCTTTTTGATGACATCGCTGAAATATTTGGGAGACAGGAAGAACAGGTCGGCATAATACCCGACCGAATGCGACTTGCCGTGATGATCGGCAATGGCTTGGTAGAACTTTGCACTGAGCCGCTGCGGAGCCAAATCCTCCTGCGCCTCGTTCTGATGGCGGAAATGATCGGTCATCTCTAACAGCACATACAACAGACTTTCCATCAGTTGCTTTCGGGATGACACCTCGCTATTTCCCACAACGCGCATCGTCCCGATAATGCTCATCAAATCCGCATACTGGCTGTTTGTAAGGAGGAACAACGGACTCTCCTCGTAAAGAAAACGGCTGCGGAAAGTGACATGCGAGCTAAGTTCCTTGTATCTTGCCGCCGACACGACCACGATGGTGGAGAGGAAGTCCTCCGACACCTTCTTTACCCAAAGATTGTGCCCGGGATAAACAATAGAGACCTCCTGCTGGCAATAGTGAAGATGCCGGGTGCTATATTCCGCATCGATTTCCCCAGCATGACAAATGGCAAAAACGTAGCTCTTTGAGACATACGGCTCGTCTGCAATAGGTAGCGTCGAGACGCCGTCAATCACCACTATTCCTTCTTCCGCAATGCGGTCCGCTTGCTGGAAAAAAACATTTTTATCTGTCTTGACCTTTTTCACAGTGCAAAGATAGTAAAAGCCCCCACTATCTGCGTAAAACCACTCACAAAAAAGCAAAAAAACAATCTTTTTGTATAATAATCCTAACCTTTTGACATCTCTACGACAACCATTTCGAGTGCAACAACGCTTTACAATGCTTTCGTTGCCTATTCGTAATAGTCGAAACGCAAATGCTTCACCGAGATGCCCTTGTTCTGGAGTTCTTGCAGCGACTGGATGCCGATTTTCAGATGCATGAGCGCGAAATCCGTCGTCACCTTCTGGTCGGAAGAGGCGGTCTTGACACCTTCGGGGAGCATGGGCTGGTCGGAGACCATCAGCAGAGCACCCGTGGGGATGCGGTTGTAGAATCCGACGGAGAAGAGCGTGGCGGTCTCCATATCAACGGCTGTGGCGCGGATGCTGCGCAGATAATCCTTGAAATTCTCGTCGTATTCCCACACACGGCGGTTGGTCGTATAGACGGTGCCCGTCCAATATTCCCTCCCGTAACTGCTGATGGTGGCGGAGATGGCCTTCTCCAAGTTGAAGGCGGGCAACGCGGGCACCTCCTCCGGGAAGTAGTCGAGCGAGGTTCCCTCTCCTCGGATGCCGGCGATGGGCAACAGCAGCGCTCCCAAACCGATGTACGATTTCAAACTGCCGCACTTGCCCAAAAACAGCACCGCCTTGGGCTTCACCGCCGTCAACAGGTCCATAATGGTCGCCGCATTCGGACTGCCCATCTGGAAATTGATAATCGTGATGTTGTCGCTCGAAGCACACTGCATCGACTTGTCTTTGCCGTGTATCTCCGCACCGGTCAAATCGGCGAAATTCTGTACATAATTCTGGAAGTTCGTCAGCAGGATGTACTGCCCGAACTCTTCCAACGGCATCCCCGTGTAGCGCGGAAGCCAGTTTCTCACGATATCGTCTTTGGTCTTTAGCATCTTATAAAGGGTTATTGGTTATGGGTTATAGGTTATTGAAGCTTCTTCTAAAAGGGCTGTAAGCCCGAAATATGTCAGCCCAGGGTGAAGCGAAGCGTAGCCCTGGGTCAACGGTCAATGGTCAACGGTCAATGTGTGTATTTGGACATCCGGCATCGCATGACCGATCCTGTCAAGCAACGTGAAATTCAGCGTTCCTCCATGGTTCTTTTTGTCGTTTCGCATATACGGGAGCAGTTGTTCAAGAAATTCGGGGGTAAACTCCGGAATCGTGAAGAATTTCGGGAGGAAATCCGCAATCAGTTGCCATTCCTCCTCCGGCAAAAAACCGAGTTGCCTGGAAAGGCGGCTCTCGAAGTACAATCCCTGGGCCACGGCGATGCCATGGGCAATCGGTTTTCCAATCTTCGCGGCATAGCCTTCCAAGGCATGGCCGAATGTGTGTCCGAAATTCAGAATATGCCGAAAATGTTCGTCTTTCGGGTCTTTCTCAACCACTTCCTGCTTGAATTTGCGGCAAGCCTCAACAAATTCCGTCCTGATATCTGACAAAGACTGCATTTTGCACAGGTCATCAAACAGATCCGCCGACCCGATGAGCGCATACTTCACAAGCTCCCCGAATCCGCTCCGAAGTTCCTCTTCTGGCAGCGTTTTCAAGAAAGTGATATCCACAGGGAGTTCTATATCAGGAAAATAGAACGTGCCAACAGCATTTTTCAAATACTGGAGATTGACACCGGTCTTGCCGCCGATGGAGGCGTCAATCATGGCGAGCAAGGTGGTGGGAACGTTGGCATAGCGAATGCCGCGCTTGTAGGTGGAAGCCACAAAACCTCCAAGGTCAGAAACCGTCCCGCCGCCGAAATTCAGCAAAAACGTATTTCTATCGCATTGCTCATCAGCAAGATACCGCCAAATGCGAACAGCTGTGTCAATGGATTTGGCCTGTTCACCGGCCGGCAGCACGATTTTATCCAAAGAGACATCTTCCGACAACTCCGAAAAATAGTCGGGATAGTGATTTTCCACATTCTCATCCGTAAAAACCGCCACTTTTAAGATGTTTTGCCGCCGAAAATGGTCGGAAAGCTGCCGTATAATGTCCGATTTTGCCATTATCCTTCCATTTGCACAGCCACATATTCGGTTTTCCCCTCCAAGGGAGGATTCAACTTGCACAACTTCACGGTAACGCGCGTCACCTGCGGGAAGTCGCGTTTTACCTCGCGGATAATACTGTCGGCCACAGTCTCGATAAGGTGCTTCGGCTCGTCCATTACCCGCTGTATCGTCTTGTAAACCAGCGGGTAGTTCACGGATTTCTCCACATCGTCATCCGCTATGGCCGCTGAGGCATCGTACGTAAGCGACACATCCGCGACAAAGTGCGTGCCTATCTTCTGCTCCTCCTCGAAGCAGCCATGGAAGGCGTAGAATTTCATTCCGGTAAGGTATAGGGTGGTGTTCATGACTTTGACCTTTGACTTTGACCTTTGACTATTGATATATCGGGTGTTTGTAGAGACGTGCCATGGCGCGTCTCTACACGGTTATTTGGGTGTGATTATCAACATAATAACAGTGATAATGGCGAAGAGGATGTTCGGGAGCCAAGTGCCAAGAATAGGCGGGAGGCCGCCGGAAACGGAGAATACGGTGGAAATCTGCTGCAGGAAAATGAACGAAAAGGCCAGTCCCATCCCGACGAAAATGTGGACTCCAACTCCTCGGGTGGATTTCCGGCACGAGACACTCACGCCCAAGAGCGTCATGATCAGGATGCCCACAGGATTTGCGATGCGCTTGTGTTGCTCGATCTGGTAGTTGGCCAACAGCGACGAACCCCGCACCTTTTCTTCCTTGATAAACCGTCGCAACTCACGGTAAGTCATGGATTCACTAACGGATATATCCTGGTATAGGTTCATCGGCGTGATGTTGAACGTCGTATCAAACTCATCGCCCCGGAAAATCAGTTCTTCGTCTTCCGGTGTGATAACCCGACGTGTGTACCGGTGCAATCGCCAAATTTTGTTATCCTCATCGTAATCAATGGTTTGCGCAGAGATTTTGTATCGTATAGAACTGCTGTCAAACTCCTCGTAGGTGAAGTTGTAGCCCTCGCCAACTGTCTTGTCCCATCGCTCCACAAAAATGTAGCTGTTCTTCGAGTTCTTGATGTGCAGATATGTGGAGGTTCCCGACCGCCGGCCGAGATACTGGTATTTGAAGTCGTTGAGCTTGCGGTTGGTATTGGGCACGATGAAGTTGGCTAGTATCAGCGACAGAATCATAATGATAACCGCACCCGTGATGTAAGGGACCAGCATCCGGTTGAAACTGATGCCGTTGTCGAAGATGGAGATAATCTCGTTGCGCGAAGAGAGCTTCGAGGTGAACCAAATGACGCTGATGAAGGTGAACAGCGGGATGAACAGGTTGATGAAATAGGGGATGAAGTTGAGATAGTAGCCCGTAATCACAATTTTCAAAGGCACATTGTGGCTCAGGAACCGCTGGATGTTTTCGGACATGTCGAACACCACGACGACAGTCATCAGCAGTGTAATGGCGAACACCACCGTGCCCAACATCTTCCGGAGCAAATAGCTGTCGATGATTTTCCAGCCGACCTTTTCCCGAATCCTCTCGTTGAATTCCTTTATGCGGTTTATCACATTCATTCGCATTACCCCTGCCAACTACAAACTACTAACTGCTAACTAATTTTTCAGCCACTGGTCAAGCCATCTGAAGAACTCCCGTTGCCACAGCATGGCGTTTTGCGGTTTCGACACGAAATGGCACTCTTCAGGGAAGTAGAGGAAGCGACTCGGGATGCCCTGGATCTGCGCGGCATCGAAGGCCTGCATGCCCTCGGTGTAGGGGATGCGGAAGTCCTTGCCGCCGTGGATGACCAAAATCGGGGTGTCCCAGTTGCCCACGAACTTGTGCGGCGAAAAGCTGTAACTTTTCGGGGTCGGTGTCTTCCAATACGGCCCCTCGATGTCGTGGTTGGCGAAGAAGAGCTCCTCAGTGGTACCGTACCAGCTCTCGAAATTGAACATGCCGCAGTGCGCGATGAAGGCCTTGAACCGTTTCTGGTGGTGGCCGGCGAGCCAATAGACACTGAAACCGCCGTAACTCGCGCCCACACAGCCCAGACGCTCCTCGTCCACATAAGGTTCCTTCGCCACATCGTCAATGGCGGAAAGGTAATCCTTCATGTTCTGCCCGCCGAAGTCGCCGCTAATTTGGTCATTCCACGCCTGCCCGAAGCCGGGAAGTCCCCTGCGGTTGGGCGCGACGATGATGTAGTCGTGGGCCGCCATCATCTGGAAGTTCCAACGGTAGGAGAAGAACTGGCTCACCGCCGACTGAGGCCCGCCCTGACAATAAAGCAAAGCGGGATACTTCTTCGTTGAGTCGAAATTCGGGGGCAGAATCACCCATACTAACATCTGCTTGCCGTCAGTAGTCTTCACCCAACGTTTCACGGACTTGGCCGGCGTAATCTTATCCAGCACATCCTTGTTGATGAAGCTCAACTGCTTCACAGATTTGTCTTTCAACCGCACGGCGTAAATTTCCGACGGTTCGGCGTGCGACATGCGCGTGACTATCAGCTGATTGCCATCAACCTGTACGGTGTTATAATCGTAGTCGCCCTCAGTAATTTGCTCGATGATACGGCTTTCCACATCCATCTTATAGACTTGGTGAGTGGCTTCCTTGCAGCTGATGAAATAGACCGTGCGGCCGTCCTCACTCCACGCGAAACCGGTGGCATCTTGGTCGAAACCTGCAGTGTAGTCCTCAGCCGCACCCGCCTCGAAGTCATAAATCATCAACCGGTGCTTGTCCGATTCGAAACCGTCGGTGGCCATGCTCCACCACACCATTTTTTTGCCGTCGGGCGAAATGACGGGATCCATGTCATAACCCTTATTCTCCTCTGTCAGGTTTTGGGTGGTCTTCGATTGAAGGTCGTAAAGGTAGATGTCGGTGTTGGTGCTTTCCGCGAAAGCCTTGCCAGTCAGCTTTTTGCAGCAATAGACGAGTTTGCTGCCGTCAGGGAGCCAAGCCACTTCCTCCATACCGCCAAACGGCGGGTTCGGACAGTGGAATTTCTGGCCTTCCAAAAGGTCCACCTCATTGTCCAAAGAGGGGTAGTCGGCCACAAAGAGGTGGCTGTAGGAGCCGTCGGCCCAATAGTTCCAATGTCGGTACATGAGGTCGTCGTAGATCATGGCATCGGCCTCGGGCAGGTCGGGGTAGCGTTCTTCGATAGTCTGCTCCAACTGCACGTTGCGGAAATAGCAGATGTGTTTCATATCGGGCGCATAACCGAAACCGTTGATGTCGCCTTCTATATCGCTGATTGCCTTGGCATTCGAGCCGTCGGGGTCGGCCTCCCAGATTTGCATGCCCTTGTCGTTGGCGCGGAGGAAGGCGATTTTCTTGCCGTCGGGCCGCCAAACGGGCTGCATCTCGTTCTCTTCAGTCACGGTGATGCGGGTAGGTTCACCGCCCGTGGCCGGCAACGTGTAGAGTTCCGTATTGCCCTTGTTGACACGATAGTCGTAGTACGTCACCGTGTAGAGCAACGTCTGCCCATCCGGCGACACCTGCACGTCGCCCAAACGACCAAGATACCAGAGGATTTTCTCGTCCATCACGCCCTTCGAGAAGTCGGGTGTCTCGCGGCTCTCCTTGTCTATGACAGCCGTGCTTTTTTCGTTTTTCGCTTGTTTACAACCACTTACCATTATCATAACCAATGATAAACCGAAAAGGAGTTTCTTCATTATAACTATTTATACTTGTTTGATAATTCAGACAAACGGAGGGCAAAAATACACTTTTTTAGGTTATGAAAGGTGCTCCCAACGGACCTCCCGTTTAAGCACAGCGGGTGGATTGCCGCCGATGACCTGATTCTCGCCCTCGAAGGCACTCGTCAACAACGTGCAGGCCGCCACTACCGTATTGTCGGGAACCTCCGCACCCTTCAGCAACACGCACTTGCAGCCGATCCAGACATGGCTGCCCACCACAATGGGACGGTTGGGATTCAGCCGGTTGCCCGCCATGTCGTACAGCGGATGCTCGTCGGTGTCCATCACGAGGATATCCCAGCCCACTAAACAGTCGTTCCCAAAAGAGATGCTGTCGGCGCAAACAATCGTGCTCTCGGCCGTCATGTTGAAGTCCGCGCCAAGGTGCAAATGGCCACGCACCGAGAGTTTCGACCCGTGCCCGATGCCCGCCTTGCCGCCAAAGGTGACTGTTCCGCTCACCTGCCAGATGCTACGGGATCGCTTGCGGTCGTAGTGTCCCACGTCACCGAAACCGATCTTCACCATCGCCGTCTCCACCTTCTCCGGAAGGGCGACTGTACCATGCAATTCCCGCAAATAGGTACGGCGAGACACGAAAACCGGCAACTTCAAGGCTGTCTTCAAAGGGAAATAGTGCAAATTGAAGCGTAACGTCTTCGGCAACGAACAAAGAATGTTCCAAAAATCGGATACGGTCATACGGGTCAGGTTATTTTAACGTGCAAAAGTACACTTTTTCCCTTTACAACTACTAACTGCCAACTGCTAACTTCTAACTGCTAACTACTAACTGTAAAAATGTTATCTTTGCCGCCAAACTCCAAGGGATAACGTTATCATTCGAATATGGACAAACTCCGGTACATCACCCTCGACAGCACCTCCCCCTACCACAACCTGGCCACGGAGGAGTACCTTCTGCAGCAGACTGCGGACAACGTCTTCATGCTGTGGCAGAACGACAACACCATTGTCATCGGTCGGCACCAGAACACGGCGGCGGAAATCAACCAGGAATACGTTGACAGCCATCACGTTAACATAGTTCGGCGATTGACTGGCGGCGGTGCGGTTTTCCACGACATCGGAAATCTCAATTTCACCTTCATCCAGAATGTGGAAACCGGCAAGAAGGAAATCGACTTTCTGCGGTATCTGCAGCCGATAGTGGATGCGCTGCAGTCGTTGGGCGTTCCAGCAGAGTTCTCCGGACGCAACGACCTGGTGATCAATGGACAAAAGATATCCGGCAACGCGATGACTTTCTTCGGGAACCGCGTCTTGGAACACGGCACGCTGCTCTTCTCATCGCAGATGTCGGATTTGGCCAACGCCCTCAAAGTGGATCCCGACAAGTTCATTGACAAGGCGGTGAAGTCCGTGCGCAGCCGCGTCACCAACATCTCCGAGCATCTCCCCCACCCCATGACCGTTCTGGAATTCAAGGATTACCTGATGGATTTCATCATGAGACAGAATCAAATATCTGAATTACAAAATCTTACAGACGAAGAAGAGGCCATTGTCGGGAAACTCGTCACCGAGAAATACCAGACTTGGGAATGGAACTACGGAAAATCCCCGGAGTATTCGATGAACAAAAAGGTGCGCACCAAGGGCGGTTCCGTGCAGGTGATTGCCGACATCCGCGAAGGCCACATCCGCGATTTGCAGTTCTTCGGCGACTTTTTCGGCGAGAAAGACCCGCAAGAGCTTGCTGATCAACTGATTGGCATTCGACTTGACAGACAATTCGTCTCAGAAGCATTGACAAACATCAACATCAACGACTATTTCCACAATGTCACCCACGATGACATTATAAACCTGCTATGCTGATCCTATGACATATTCTGCCCTACCGAGCTCTTGTCCCTGTCGGGACCGCTCAAGGAATGCTTTAACCATAACCCTTAAACCTTAAACCTTAAACCCTAAATGAGACTCATCGTATTCGACCTTGACGGCACGCTGCTCAATTCGTTAGAAGATCTGGCGGATTCGGCCAACTGGGTGTTGGAGCAGCATGGCTTTCCCATTCATCCCGTGGATGCCTACCGCTATTTCGTGGGCGACGGTGTGCGCAAGCTCATCGAACGCATTCTGCCTCAAGAAGAGCGCACCGAAGCACGAATCGAGCAGTGCCGGCAGGAATTTGTGGCGTATTACAAAGTCCACATGGAGGACAAAACATCTGTATATGAGGGAATTACAGAGTTGCTTACCGAGTTGAAGAATCGTGGGCTGAAGATTGCCGTGGCCACGAACAAAGTGCACGTTGCCGTGGCTCCGCTGATGGCCAAATATTTCCCGAACATCCGTTTCGACTCGATGATCGGGCAGCGCGAGGGTATCCCAGTGAAGCCTGCTCCGCAAATCATGTACGATATCCTAAAGGAGACTGGCTGTCAACCTTCTGACACATTGCACATTGGCGACACTGCCACAGACATGCAACTCGCGCAAAACGCCGGGGTGACACCCGTGGGGGTGCTGTGGGGTTACCGCCCGTTGGAGGAGTTGCAGGAGGCCGGGGCGAAGTTCATCATTTCAAGACCCGAAGAATTGTTGGGGCTGGTGTAGATAAGGCCCAGGTTCCCATTCGCCAACGCGTATATAGGCAATCGCCAACGCGTATATAGGCAATCGCCAATGCGTATATAGGCATCCGCCAATGCGTATATAGGCATTCGCCGATGCGTATATAGGCATCCGCCAACACGTATATACGCATAAGCCAACACGTAATATACGTATAAGCCAACTTCTATATACGCTTGAGTCGATGCCTATATACGCTCGGCCGATGATAACGTTTTCGTTTACGAATACAAAAAAGCTCGTATCGTGATTCGATTACGAAAGCGGCACAGGGGGATTTTCCTATGCCGTAATGGAACAGGAAAAAACAAGAGTGCCACACAAAATTGTGATTACCGAAGTGACTGACCTCAACGGTGATGCAAGATGCACATTTGTTGGACAGCCCTATTTACGGGAAAAACAAGGCCACTCCATTATTTTATAATGTTGATGGCTTTGACGAAAACCACCTCCCTCCAGCTCATAAAGTGAAGTTATGAGATGATTAGCTAGGGACTGTCGTAAATCACCAAGACAAGTATAGTAAATTGACACCCAGTGTGTTATAATTTTTTGTATCTTTGCGTCGTAAAAGGAATTCCCCCAATTGCCCTGAGAAAGCAAAAATCGGGGGAAT
>Ga0247609_10002958_pt1 | contig 17519 bp, 16 predicted proteins | sample 172DNAGHGlowgp2_FD_193487 | JGI IMG/M metagenome (GOLD analysis project Ga0247609, IMG submission 193487) | Sheep rumen microbial communities from Palmerston North, Manawatu-Wanganui, New Zealand - 1728 DNA GHGlow gp2 | ecosystem: Host-associated > Mammals > Digestive system > Stomach > Rumen ...
CCAAAACCTAACTAATGGAATAAATAAACTACTAAATACAAACAAATTACGACACGAACTATTAAAACACCACCCGACAGTAAAAAACGCCGTCCAAAAACCGCCGGGGGTATTAATAAGGAGCCAGAGAAGGACGGTATAGTAAAAAAAGTATACGGTATTATCACAAAAGAAAATAAAAACCATGAAAAAAATGCTTATAACTATTTTGAACCGACTCTTTGGCAGTGAAATGAGTGTCCAAAGAGCAGAAGAAAATGATTTGAAATTGGCTGGCGAAGTAGATGAATGTGTCGAAAAGCAGCCGGAGAAGAAACTTTATGATGACCCCGACCTACAAGCATTATATGACCGCTATGGAGAATTGCATACAGGTAAGGTCATAACAATCGAGCTTAACGAATGCGCCCAGCTACTCAATAGGAAGCGTGTGAGACTGGATGTGTTCAAGACATTACAAAACAGATTAAGAAACGATTATGGCGTTGAACTTAAAATCTATTCAAGGAGGACAAAAGTATGAGTTATTACAATGATTATCTACCCCGTACTGATTCTTATGGGAACAGACTATTTTTTGAGAGAGGTATTTATGTGTCGAAGAGTGGCCAGTATATTACCAAGCCAAAGCCTGGTACGAGCTATGACTATTATTACAAACCGAAAACGGATAAACAAACAGGAAGAGAATATATTGTCAACAATGGAGAAAGGCTTTATGTGGACGAACTTGTTGCTGCATGTTTTCTCCCCAAACCGCCCAACAAGGGACGTTACAAGCTACGACACAAAGATGGAGACCCTAAGAACAGCAACCTAACCAATCTTGAGTGGGTGCAGGCAATCCCAACCCCAGCCGCTGGCCAGTTTGTGTCAGGGTATTACATTATTGACGAAAATGGTAATATCTTCGACGAGGGAGACCAAATGTATGTGACGGATCTTCAGTATGACTCCGATATGGACCTTCATGTAACGGTACGGCCATATTTTGAGGACAACGACAGGAGAAGAGTTCATGTCGATGAAGTGGTTGAGGGTGCGAAAGGGTATATTGCTGGAGATAAGAGTGCTCTCAAGAATCCTGCCATATTACATAAAAACCACGACCGACTCGACTATAGCAAGGACAATCTCCAGTGGGTTGAACAGGATAGTCAAGAATATCAAGATTATAAAGATGACGAAAAACAGTATGTGCGAAATAAAAACAACACAATGAATCCCACAAAACAATTCCCTAGTTATATGCAACCATAGTAATGGCGGAAGGGCAGCATCCAATCACCGGTGCTGCTCTTTTATTTTGCTCACTGCCACAACTCTTCTATTGGGTGTAGGTAGTCGCATGGCAGAATAATAATTGTTGACAATCCATTTGGTACCGCATTTAGGGCATACAAATTCGTGGTTGCTTTTGGGTGCTGTTGCGGGGTCAGAGAAAACAAATAGTTCGAGGATGTTTTTAGTGATTTTACCCATGAGGCTTGTTTTCTCGGCATCACACCAGGTGCCGCATTTCGGGCACTGTCGTTTTGCTTTCTTTGTCATAATAAATTATTCAGCACACGACAGGGGTTGCAAGTAGCTGCCTTGAATGTTGAAGAGATTGTAGTAGGCTCGCATGTTGTCCAGTTCATACCAATTGGTGGTCAGCATCGGGGTGCCGTCGAAATACCTCAGCAATTACCTGACATGGAACAACACGGTTGAACAAAAGCTGGGCAGTCTGGCGGAGAAAGCGCGAGTGTTGCTGGATAAGGTGGCGTCAGTCCTGTTCGAGGAGACCTGCTTGGAGGTACCGATGAGGTCTCCGTTGCCACAACTGAAGAAAATTCAGCCTTAAATCAAACTATAGCGAAAAACATATAAAAGGCAAATAATGAATCTGTATATTGTTATTTCTTTGCATTTTATTGGTTTATAGTATGCTCATTTTTATGTAAATACCTGGCAGGGAATGGGTCTCCTTATTCAATCGGTTGTTATTTTTTTGTGAAGCCTGTCTTTTCTCAGATGTTTTGGTCTGTATTTTGTTGGGACAGGGTTAAGAATTCGTAATTACTATGTAAAATTTACAACATATTGTAATAAAAGTTCATTTTTTACGTTATATAGGTGAGAAATTGGTTAATAATTTATATTTTTATATTGGAGCTATTTCTTGTTTTGAGTATAGATAAAGAAAAGCAAGTGTTTTTTGTGAGTAAAATTGTGTAATAATTACATAAAAAAATACAATTTGATATGCTAAAAAAAGTTTTTTAGATTTAGCATTAAGGTTATTGAAGAAAAATTTTTGTTTTATAAGTGACTTGTATATAAATTGTTGTAAAAATATTTTTAGATTTAACTATAACAAATCTTGCAGATTAAAAAATAGTGTGTATTTTTGCCGCCGATTTCAAAACTAAGTACATGGAAGATTTCGAAATAAAAATTGAAGGGTATATGTACGGGTATCCCCGCCCAGCAGTGGCTACAGATTGTGTGGTGTTTGGGTTTGATGGTAAAAATTTGAAAGTGTTGCTTATAGAGCGCGGAAGAGAGCCTTATATTGGCAAGTGGGCGTTACCGGGTGGATTTATGCGCATGGAAGAGACTGCGGATGCGTGCACTTTACGTGAATTAAAGGAAGAAACTTCCTTAGAGCTGAAGGAGAGAGAAGTGGAACAGGTGGGCGCGTTTACAGCCGTTAGACGTCACCCGGGCAAACGCGTGATATCTATTGCCTATTATGCGGCACTCGCACGTGAGAAATACAACATGATCAAGGATGGTGTGCACGGGGGAGACGATGCCGTCAGGGCTGATTGGTTCAACGTCAAAGAGGTGGGAGAACTTGCATTTGACCACAACGAAATTCTGCTTTGTGCTATGGAGCGCTTGAAAGAAAACCTGCATACGAAACCCGATAGTTTCTCGTTGCTCGGCGACAGCTTTACTATGAGCGAGCTGCATTCTTTATACGAGGCCATTGTAGGAAAGGAATTGGACAAGAGAAATTTCAGCAAGAAGATGCTTTCGGCGCATCTCCTTGAGGAGGTTGAGATGAATGAAGTGGTTGAGCGTACGGTGGCGGCGAAACGCGGCCCGAAAGGAAAGATGTACAAATTCAGCAAAGAGAGCGAAGAAAGCAGGGAAAATTGGTAATATTATTTATTGAATAGCATGAAAATATTGTCGGCAATGAAGACCCTGGTGCAGGCCAGCGAGGGAAAACACATGGATATGGAGGTCATCCGTAAGGAATGTGAGGCTCCACGTCGGGTGGGAGGCAATATGGGGGGTGGCCGTGACAGCATCCGTCTTGTAGTAGCCCGTCGCCATCCAGTCAAGCAACTTTTCCTCAACGCCGAGGAGCGTAGGAGTTTCGATGATTTGGTCGATCTGCTCAGCAGAAAGAATTTGCACCAGGTGAACAGACATCTGAAGGCGGTGGGGATGAGCAGTGGCTTTACCTGCCTTTTCTATGGTGCTCTCGGCACGGGCAAGACGGAGGCGGCCTGGCTGTCCGAAGAGTTTGTGACTTTTGCCGGCGGTCAGATAGCCAATGTGGCTCGCAAGGTGACAGTGGACGAGGTGCTGCATGGTGAGCGCACACCGTTAGACCGCATTGCCGCCTACTGCCGACAGGAATACATCACCAGTGCGCGTAATCCTATTGGGTTTGTGGCATAAAGTATTGAATTATTAACAATTAAATAGTGTTTATTATGAAGATTAATAATCAGAAAGAAAGCATCAAGCAACTTGTAAATGAATATCTTTGTAACAGTGACAAGATGTATTACTACAACATTGAGGGATTCCTCGAAGGGAAAGAGGACAACGGCTATTTCGGTTTGGCGTTGCCCTTTACCGACGAAGAGGCTCAGTATGTCAAGCAGACCTTCCTGCGGCTCTGGAAGGAGCGCAACGATGGGGCCGAGGACATCTCTTTTGAGGAGGCCTGCCAGAGGACCAATCTGTTTGACTGTGTGGGAGCGGACGAGCGGCTCGACAGTTTGCTGTTTGACCGAGTGATGCAAGCCATGGGGTGCAACGAGGTCACCTATATCGATTTCGACGCGCCGGTGCGGCTTTACAGGATGTCGGCCGTGCTGTACGACAAGGAGGAATGCGATTGGAGTGCCCCACACGAGTTCAAAGCCCAACTTTGCGACGATGAGGCGAGTTATCTGCTTGAGAATTGCTTTGAGTATTATTGCTTCAACTTCAATAACCTGATTTACTGCAACCAAACACTTGCAGTCAAGCTCAACGAACAGGTCGTCTTCGACGTCGATCTGGGAGACAAACCCTTTGTAATCCTGTTCGACGAAGTGAACGAGATTGTTTGCACCCTCAAATCAAAAAATGCGGGAAATCAACGAAATTCCCCTTCATGGAATTCCGAGGAGTGGATCAAGGAATTCCAGGAGGCCTGCCATCATCACGAGACCCACGATGTCAGAAAGAAAGTCTTCGTGTCGACGCTCGATTTCGTCCAGAAAGGCTCGTATGTGAGCGAGAGTGGCAAAGTGGTAGATCTACGAGCCGCGCTCACCCCCAACCCGGTCAGCTCCTTCTACAGCACCGAGCAGCCTGTGCTTATGAAAGAGAAAGATTGCCAGACGTACGTACATGTGGTAAACAAGGACTGCCTCGACTGCACCCACTCTATGCTCGAAGCCGACTCGACGGACGATGTGTGCGTACTCAATATGGCCAGCCGGCGTACTCCCGGTGGGGGAGTTATCTCTGGTGCCGGTGCACAGGAAGAGTACCTCTTCCGGTGTTCCGACTACTTCCGCTTCCTCTACCCCTATGCCAACAATTTTGACCCTCGCATGTATTCCATCCAGCCCGACCCCGCCCACAGATACCCGCTTGACCGCGATTTTGGCGGTGTGTACTCTAATGGGGTGACCGTGTTCCGTGAGAACGAGAAGTGCGGCTACGCACTGATTGATAGCCCATGGAAGGTCAACATGGTGGCGGTACCCGCCATCAACATCAATATGGGGATGCCTTCACCCAAAGTGTACCATGCCGCCAACCTCAACAAAATCCGCACCATTCTCCGTGCCGCCTACGCTGGTGGCAACCGTCGCCTGGTGCTGGGTGCCTTCGGCTGCGGTGCCTTCGGCAACGACCCGAGGGTCATAGCCAGTTTCTTCAAGGAAGTGCTGGATTCGGCAGAATTCAAGAACGCTTTCCGTGAGGTTGTCTTCGCCATTATCGAGGATCACAACTCCAATGGTCGCAATTTTAAGGAGTTCCAAAGTGTATTTGAAAACAACAAATAATTATTAACCAAGAATATATAGTGTTATTATGAATATTCTGGATATAATTGATTTCAGCAGCGCATTCCGCGAGATGCCTCCGGAACAACAGCACAATCAATTGATGGCCTATTTGGCCAAGAAACCGCGCCCAAAATGGTACAGAGTCGTCTTCGATGACGGCTTGGAATCCAGCATCGCCATAGCGTTGACCGATGAGGAGGCCAACTATGTAAGAATGCGCCTCGCAGAGCTCTGTGAAGAGTGCGGTATGGTTGCAGAAAACAATGTCTTTGACCACCTGTTCGAGTACCGCGGGATGGACCGCCGCCTTGATGAGCTAGTGATCGACAAGTGCTATGAGAACCTTCCTATCGGAACGGAAGACGAAGTCGAGCTCGATACGATTTACCTCGACACCGCCCACTACATCTATGATTTCACCGTCATACCTATTTTTCCCGATGGCGACCCCAAAAACTTCATGAAGCCTTACAAATATGGAATCAGCCTGACCGACGAGGAGTATGCCACTCTCCTCCAAGCGCGGATACTTGACTCCAGATTCTGCTACAATTGGCTGATCTTGACCCACCCTGAGCTGGCAATGAAGATTACGCGCGCTGTCTGTTTCCCGGGAATGGCGGAGCCCGACAAAATTGACTATCGCAGCGCTAGGTGCCACACCTTGTTCACCGTCCTCTTCGACGAAATTGAGTCTGACTTCATAAACATGGTAAAATTAACACACGATTGATATGAAAAAAATCAAAAACTTCTATGCCAATAAAAAACTCGACAAAGCGCAAGGGAGAAGATTGGGCGACCGATACGACTTTGTTGAAGACAAGATTATCAAGGAAGAACTGCTGCCGCTCATCATGAAAAAGCTGAAGCCAATCCTCACTGAAGTCGGTAGTCCACTCATTCTCACCATCCAGCACACCCCACACGATAAGATTACCATCAGCACCCGTGGGCTCTCACTCTCATCTTTGATTGACAACACACCAACGCCTCAGCCCGTAAAGTCCTCTCAACCGCATGAGCCGGCAAAGAAACGTACTCGCAGTGTGCAGCCAGGCTTCTCCGTCACCTTCCCCGACGGAGTCACCTTTCATGGCGAAACAGCCCTCGATACCTATGTCGACACCCTTCGCAAGATAGGGCTGCAAAAAATCTATGAGCATCCTCTCGTACCCATCATCGCCAAGGAATTCAAACTAGTCGACATCCATGAGCGACAGAAACCCGGCATCAAGTATCCTCAGCAAGAGGTTGACGGGTACTTTATCTACAAGAACCTCGGCACTGACGACAAGATACGGAAACTTAAGAAACTGTCGGAAATATTTGAGTTGAACCGGAAAATAGAACGGGACGAGGAGAAGGGGGCGGATTTTGACAAATTGCTATAAATAGGTATATAGCAGGTGGTGGAAAAGGTTTATCTTTGCTCTTTGGTAAAGTGATTATTTCTTTTCAATTGACAACACAAAAGTAGTCATTTTACCTGAGAGCACAATATTTTTGTATTCTTTTTTTCTACTTAGTGTTGCACTTGTAACTGGAGTTTAAGAAAAAAATTTTGTTCGATTGTAATAAAATTGACTTTTTTTCGTGATAGTGGTATGAAAAAAAACACAGCTTGCCCCAAAAAACTTTCAAACTTGGGTAAAAAAACAAACAACACAACAGAAAATGTATAGAACAAGTATTAACGTCTGCGGCACGAAGCCAGCAATGACAGAACAGAAAGGAGGAAACGGACAATGACCCGCACAAAGATTCTCATCGGACTCGGAATACTGGTACTGGTGTGCCTCGTCCTGCGCAAGGTGCTTTACTGGCTAGAAGACAAACTAACCTTGAGTCAAGACAATATAGGGGAAGTACGTATCATTAAGGACGCAAGCGGAATCGAAAGACACGTGAAAGTTATAAGCGTTGAGGAATTACGTCGGCATAAACGCAAGGAAGAACTGATATACTGGCTATACAGCATATTTCTGGCCCTCACATTGGGAGGCCTGTCCGCCACCGCATACTGGTGGATATGGATTGTGCTTGGCTGGTTCATTCAATCCCCCTGGTAGGGGAGGCTCCTCATTGGGGGGCTCCGATTGTAATAAGAAAGTTTTTTTCGGTGTTCAAATCTTTAACAAGCACGGTTTCTTGGCGAAACAGCATGGCGATGTACACGGCAAATATGACAAGAAACCTGGAGCTCAATCCGCTCACCTCAACGGACAAAATTAAAATCAGATAATATTATTTGGCTATTTGTAATAAAAGATTAAACCATCCGTTATATGAGCGAACGAAGTTGAGCGATTTTATAGCGACCCTATCTGAATTATTAACATTTAAAATACTAATTATGAGAGAGAATCTTCAGAACAAATTCTTTGAACCAGCAGAAGGCGAGGATGACCATCCTATTTATGAAAAATATGAGGTTGATAGTAAGGATATTGAAAATTCAGTGGTTGACGAGTATGGTGTGCGCTACAGCATTGACGGTACTAAACTGATTGGCTTCGAGGAGAAACTTCCACGTCGCTATGCTGTAAAGGAGGAATGTCAAATAATTTGCTGCAAGGAGGTTTCTGATATCTTCCTATCAGATGGGAGTTGTTTTGATGACCTTGAAGAACTCATCCTTCCTGAAGGACTTGAGGTGATTGGTGACAAAGTGTTCCATGGTCTAAAAAAGGTGAAGACCCTCACCATTCCTTCCACGGTGCGCTACATCGGTCCGCATGCGTTTGAAGGAGTATCAATCTATTCCGACACTTACTCCTGGACTTCTGAGGAAGGCGATAAGGTGTTAGTTGACAACGGAAACTGTTTGGACAGCGTATTAGAAGAAGTTGTAGTGAAATCCAGCAATATTCTAATTGACTATACAGCATTCTATGGTAATAAGAAATTAAAAAAAGTACTATTTGCATCTCCGACCAACGAGGAAGACGAGGTAAGAATCTGCCATAGTACTTTGGGTGAATGCACCTCGTTGAAACAATTATCGTTGCCAACAAGCTGCATAATAGAATCCAACCCATTTATTCAATGCCCAATAGAAAGTATTGATATAGACTCCCGCCAGGGTTACCTTTTCGCTGACGGATTTCTGACTAGTAATGGAGAAGACGGTGAATGCGAATTGATAGGCTACTATGGCAAGGAGAAACATGTAAAAGATCCCAAAGAAGTTACGGATATTTGCCCGTATGCCTTCTATAAAAACTCGACCATGGAGACTATCGTGTTGCCAGAAAAACTAAAGTGCATAGGAAGAATGGCATTCCTTGAGTGCATCGGACTAAAATCAATTGCGATACCCTCCGAAGTCAGCATGATTGGAGAATCCGGATTTGGTTTGTGCGAAAACCTGTCACAGGTTATTATCGAAGGTCCTATCAAGACGCTGGAATGGGGAATCTTCCATAGTTGCAAATCTCTGGAAAGCGTGGTGCTGCCTGGCAGTTTAAGGTATATTGAAGATAGTGCCTTTTCAGATTGTTGCAGCATGAAAACGATTATGCTACCCCCGTATCTCGAACGAATTGACGGGAACCCCTTTGCTGGTAGCGGTTTGGAGACTATTGAAAGCCAAAGCGTCAACTTCAAAGTTATTGAAGGTGGCTTTCTTGTGGACTGCTGCACCGACACACTCTTGGCCTACATCGGCAATGCCGACGATGTGGTAGTCCCTAAAGAAATAATGCAAATAGGAGCAGACGCCTTTTTTTACAGTAGCCTACGGCATATCTCTCTACCGTCATCTCTTTGTGCTATTGGCAAGTGTGCTTTTAAGCAGTGCAACAATCTCGAAGAGGTTATTATACCAGAGTGTGTGAGGACAATAAATGTGTCGACCTTTGCTGATTGTAATTCTTTAAAGAATGTGGTTCTTAACGAGGGCTTAAAGGTAATTGATAATTATGCCTTTCAAGGCTGTGCTTCGCTTGAAGATTTGGTGATTCCTCAAAGTGTGGAATTTATAGGTCTTTGTGCATTCTTCAGTTTAAGAGAAGTAACGTTCACTGCGGTTCCAAAAGTAATGAAAGCAAACCCATCAATCTCAATAAAGGTACCTAAAGGCAAAATTGATGCATTTAAGGAAATAATTGAAGGATTAGGTTCGAATCAAATTATTGAATATTATGAATGTGTTTAGAACAATTAAAAGAATACTGGAAGGTGTCGAAGACAGTCATCTTGACATGGAGGAAATACGTTCCCAATGCGGCAGGGAGATAGACAGTCTTTGTTCAATGCTTGGGATAAGTGAGCTGCAGTGTGTGTTATTGGCAGTTATTGTTGAGTTCGATGCCTATTGTGGTGCCAGTGTGGTCAACCTGGCAGCGGTTTTTGGTTGCAAGACGATAGACATTCACATTACGTCGGACGAAATAGAGGATTTAATTGGCAACGGATATGTGTACCACACGACTGTTGAAGGCGAGGATCGGTATCGTATAAGCCCAACAGCCATGAAGGCATTCCGTGAAAACAGGGCATTGGAACCAAATGAAAGAAAAGAACAGTCAAAGGGACAACCTCAAGAGAATCGACGCACTCGTAGTAGTTTTGAACCTCTGGAGCATGAGGTTGATATGCTGCTACCTGGCCGCAAACATCCGATAAAGAAGTTGCTGCTCAATGTTGACGAACAGACCCAATATGACGAATTGGTCGAACTGTTGCAAAGCGAGAGGCTGAAAGAGGTGAATCGCAATCTAAAAGAGGCAGGGCTTAAGGGAGGTTTCACCTGTCTGTTTTATGGCCCTCCGGGAACGGGCAAAACAGAGGCGGCCTATCAGATTGCCAATGCCACAGGCCGCGACATCTATCAGGCCGACATGAGCCAGTTGCATGACAAGTGGGTGGGCGGTAGCGAAAAAAATGCACGGCAAATATTTGACCAATACTTAGCCAAGATTCTGAAATCGAAGAGTACTCCGATACTTTTGCTTAACGAGGCCGACGCCATTATCTCCCGGCGAATTGAGAGTGCTGATACTTCAGTGGGAATAATGTACAACCGTGTACAGAACATCCTCCTACAGGCTTTAGAAGACTTCCAAGGCATACTGATAGCCACTACCAATTTGGAGACCAATTTTGACTCTGCCTTTGAACGCCGTTTTCTCTACAAAATGCGTTTTCAACGTCCTGAGGCGGCTGTAAGAGCACGATTGTGGAAGTCGGTCGTCGATAGTCTCTCCGACGACGATTGTCGCATCTTGGCCGAAGAGTTTCCCGATTTTGCTGGAGGGCAGATAGTGAATATAGGCCGAAAGGTCATCATTGACCGGGCTCTCCACAGTTGCAGCATTGACCTTCAGCGTATGCAAGAGTTTTGCGTACGGGAGACGATTGCACCAAAACACAATCAGGTAGGATTCCGTATTAATGTTTGAAAAAACCATCACTATCTTAACAACGCACCATTATTGTAGTTTGTAGAGTAACAATCATTAATTTGATAATCAATTTATAACAATAACAAAACAGATAAGAAATATGAGTTACAGTGAAGTAATAACACAGTCATGGGATGCCGCTTTTAATGACTACTATTCAGAACGTTTGTCAGATTCTGACTACTATTATGAGGAAGAGGATGCACAAGCAGAATTTGAAAAATGGTCAGCGTCGCATATATGTCGTTATAGCTATTTTGTCAACGTTGATGACTGACAATTTGACAGGAGAATTCAGAATAAATAAAATAATTTCTGCCGAGATTATCAATGGTAAAAGAAAGTACAATGGGACATATGTCCGCAGGACTTCATTATGAGGCTGAGTAGGCATGTAATTGTCCTGAAGATATCTCATTGTAATATGGTGTAGAAAAGATATGGGAAACAGAGAATTATAGGTTACAATAATAAAAATCAATTTCTAACGATGTATAAATAGGAATAAGAGATATTATAAAGGGAACTATATACCAGTTGACCTAAAATAACAGATATTAATAAAGAAATAAGTACTAAAACAGGAGCATAGCAATGGAGAAAGTAATTAGACTGTCAGAACAAGAATTTAAAGATGTATTAATCACTTCTTTGAGTGAGTGCATTTCAAAACTGCCCTTTTTCTATGAAGGAACACAAAACAAATCGTTGCCAATCCCGTTGACTGAGACAAACGCAAAAAGAGTCATTGACAGACATTCTAGCAATGGCTATATTATCATTAGTGCGTGTCGAGGTGGAAGCGATTTCGGATTGGATACGGGCAATCCGAATGACGCGGAAACACTAAAACATATAAACAATGAACGCACAAAAACCCTGTTAAATGACGTACAGACCGCTGGGTTTTCATATACACCTTGTTATGGTGGATTTATTGAGAATAAGGGATTGGATAACGAAGATACTGTTTACGAACAAAGTTTTATTGTTTATGCCAACAAAAGGGATGGAAGTGTGGATTTTGATTTATTAAGACAATTTGGCTTGGATATGTGTGAAAAGTACAATCAAGACGCTGTGTTGATTAAGTCGCCGAACACCCCACCTGCATACTATAATCGAAATGGAGAAATCGAATATCAATTTAGCGGTGATGTTTCCATAAACGATATTACCAAAACATACTTTACTGACTTACACGCCAATACCCAAAACAAAATAAAATATGGAAGCAGACCAACAAGGTTCTCTTTTGTGGAAACATTTATCTCACCGAAACCACAATGTTATTCAGAGAGACATATTCGTTTTTTAAAAGGCGAAATTTTCATTAACGATTAAACAGGTCAACATGTATATGGTTCCTATTATAAATCAATATAATATTATGGCATTTATAATTATGTTCAAGAATTTTCTGAGCAAGTGTTAGGTCTTGATATCAAGCAGAAAATAAACAGAACTGCCATGACTGGTGCGAGCGAAAAGTTTGTGATATATGATTATCCCAAATTGGTTGTTAGAATTTCGCCCCTATTTTTAACGTTTTGCAAATAACACAATGCTAGCTAAATAGCCGTTGTTTTTTTAATTACGGTTATTAGAGAGGAACGAAATAACATGTTTTTTCGCATGAAAAAGATAAAGACCGATTTGGGATAATAAACCCTGTGACGCTATAATTTCTGCGGTCAGAAACTATGTTGATGGAAATTACACCGTTATTGGCCGCCCGTTTATAGAGGTACTGTCAGATGTAGCAACTATTTTCTGAGAAAACGTTATTCCACGCCAAGAAGAGATATATAATCGAGCAATGGATAATTGTTTTAAGAAACATTCAGTATACCATCTACATAATAGAAACCCGCTTTATATAGTTAGTTCATTCACGACAGCTAAAGAACCAGTTCAGTTATCAGACCACTGACAGGATAATACACTATGCATTTTAGTACATGTTCTCCAGCTGCTTCAAGCGCATCACGATAGGTTGAAATCTGGCCTCCGTAGATCCCAACGAAATGTTCTGAGGCAGGGTTGGTTATTGCGGATTCTCCCATAGGACATGTTTTATAATCAATCAGTAGGTCTCCTTTGGTTGTCTGCCATACAAGGTCGATGCTGCCTACAATGGTCTGACCGTCTCGTTCCATGCGGAAAGGGCGTTCGTGCCATGTATGAACTGCGACACCATAGGTGGTGGCAAGATGTGATGTGAGATTTTTCCAGGCTGTTATAATGGAATCATGGTCACTGAGCACTGTCTCAAGACCGAAACTACGGATAATGTCACGGATATATGTATTGATATTAGCTTGGTGTTCTTCGATGCTGGCAAAAATATGATGTATGCAGTTTCCTACCTCTACCATGTCATAATTGTCCTTTACAGGTATGCGACTGTTGAAGTAGTGTACTGCCCCAATTTTCGCAGCCCCGTGCACACTGCTGGGGGATATATAGCGACGTTAGGCCAGTTGAGCCGATATTGTGAATTCTGGCAGTTTTAACATTTTTCCCTTTTCATATGTGTCAGCGACCTGTTGTTCCATTTCTGTATCGGTGGGTGTTATGTTGACGAACATGTCACCAGTGCCGAAAATATCCCATTTTTTGTCCTTTGGAACATTTAAATCAACACTATTGTATCCCAGTTCGTGGAAAAGGGTGAGATTTGGCCTGTCATTCCTCCTATTTATCGCTAGTGCCAACACATCGCGAGCACGCGTCATACCGACATAAAGCAAGCGTCTCTCCTCTGCTTGTACGGATTTGACTTTATTTTTGTAGGTATGGCTTTCACGAAGAATGACATCAATGGCGGGAGGTACCTTTTCATCACCGCCGTATATCCAAGGAGTGAGTCTAATGTATACTTCAGGGTTGGGATTTTGAGGTGTTGGCGTTTCGCTTCGTTCAAAGTAAACTCCGTAGATATTTCGTTTGATAAATTTGTAGTCACTTTCGATGGTGTTGTCTAACGAGGTAAGGAAGACATATTCCCACTCCAAGCCCTTGCTGCCATGATAGGTAAAAAGTTGAACGCCTTCCGGATTGCCAAAACTAGCAGTCTTGGAATCATTGTCAAAGCACATGACAAAATACTGGATAAAACCAACGACGTTAGGGGGGGTGTTCAGTTGCAGACAATATTCTTCATATTTTTTGGCATAGGAAATAATGGTCTGTAGGCAGTCTACCCCAGCCATAGAGTCATCTTCAACTTGTTTCACCACTTGGGGAAGCCCTAACTGAACAATCAGTTGCTCGACTAATGTTGCTACTGATTGAGTATGTAGTATATCGCTTAGAAGTAACGTGTTTTTCACGAGTGGAACATCGGATAGATAGTCATCATTGTTATCGTCTTGTAGATGGCTAAGACGAGTCTCAACAATCTGTTTAGTTCCGTATCTGGGATCGGTGAGTAATGCCACCTGGGCACGGGCTAACATGTTATGTTTATTGTCGACTATACTAAGCAATGACTCAACCAACGCCCATGTCTGAGTTTCGTTAAGTTTATTTTGCCCTAGGCAACTGGCGATATTGCGTTTACGGAGGTTATTGCCAATTTTTTTTAATGTTCCGTTGTCACGAGCCAAGATGGCGATTTTTTTTGGTGACACACCTTCGTCCAACAACTTTTTGACACTATAAGGCATGACATCTTTCTTGTCTTCAGAAATACAATAGCACAAACTGTTCTTTTGTGATGAATCAGGTCGGTGCTGTTTTAGGCAGATTTCTTCAGATTGAAGTTCACCTTGAAATAGTTTTGAGAAGAGGTGATTATTGAAGTCGATGATGGGTGGTAGAGAACGATAACAAGTATCGAGAGTTTCGACATCGTCGATGTTGTCTATCACAGCCTTTACTTGGTCTATATCGGTACCACGGAAACCATAGATGGCTTGTTTGTAGTCCCCCACCCAGTATGAGTGTTTAACCAATTCGCTTAAAGCGGTAAACAATTTTATCTGTATTGGAGAAGAGTCCTGAAATTCGTCTACAAAGAGGTATTGGTAGCTCTGGGACATGTCGGCTCGAGCAGTCTCGTTTTGGAGCAAACGATTCATAAATAACTCCATATCGTTATAGTCAATCAGATTCTTCTCTCGCTTAAATCGGGCGTATTTTTCTTGCCAACGACTGGCAAGCGAGAAAATTGTGTTGATATATTTTTTCTGAATCTCGTAAACCTCATCCGATTGCCAAATATCACCCAGCCGAGTCCCCACAGAGTCACAAGTGGGTCCATACTTACTCTCAAGCACTTTGGCTACATCTTTTCGCCAAGCAATAGTTTTGTTGTTGCGTTTTTCTCTGATAGTATTGAATTTGGTATGATAATCGTCTTTCTTCTTGATTCTATTGCTGTTACTAACGTAATTAAATGCCTCGTTAAGCATTTTATCTAGTTCATCATCAGAGATGTCGACATTACCTATTTCAGTATTGACAAACTGCTGGATGAATTCCAAAGACTTCGCTTTACTGCGACTGAAGTCGGTCAGTTCGTAATTCGTTGCGTAACCGATGATGCTCTCAAGGTGTTTGTGCCATATATTCTCATCTACTCCATATTTTCGGTTATTAACATTTTTTGGAATCTCAATATTGAATGCGAAATCGTTCAATATCTGATATTCTTCAGGGGTTGGTAGATCGCCTAGTGATTGGGAGATATAGATGTATTTGCTGTCATCATCCATTACTCCCATGTTGGGAGATACTCCTAGCAGATACCAGTATTTGTCAATCATCTGTTTGCAGACACTGTGTACGGTGCCAATCAGTGCATTGTCTATTTGCAGGGCTGCATCAGTCATTCCATGAGAGTAAAGACGAGCCTTTACTTTCTCACGAAATTCCGTTGCTGCCTTTTCTGTAAAGGTAGTAAGAATCAACTCATTTGGTTTTACTCGGTTATTCCTTATCAAATCAACTATTTCGGTGATGAGGGTATAAGTCTTTCCACAACCAGCACCTGCGTTATAATATGTTACGTTCTTCATGATGATTTCTGTTAATTGTTATTGTTGTCGGGCGGTACTACAAACATCTTGTAGTTTGAGTAATCGCCAATCTTCGAGACGTCCACTTGACCCTTGTCAATGGCATCTTTGTTTTGCTTCACCAACTCCACAGTATGTGCTACAACATCGATATTGTTCTTAGTAGTCACTTGTATGCAGTTGTTTCCTACGAAAGAATCTAGACTGTATAGCCTCCCGTCACCTGTTGGCATGAGAAAATAGGCAACTCTGATATTGCCCTTTTCACATTTGTCTTGTATCATAAAACGGTAGAATTCGAGTTGGATAGAGTCGTTGTTTTCCAGCGTTTCTCGGTAGTATTTTGTCCTATTAGTCCACTTGAAATCGAACACCACGGGCTGACTGTCACTATCTTCAAGTATCATATCAATAACTCCTTTGACATCGTATACTTTGCCCGTTTCAGAGTCAATTTCTTTTGGGAGATCGAAGCCCACCATACTTTTTGAGGGTGTTTCACAACTCACAACGCTAAGATTATTGCTCCTAATGATGTTGCATAAGGTAGAAAGATTTTTTCGCAATTTGATTCGCAGCGATTCCATCTCTAAATGGTTCTCCTTTAGCAAGAAGATGGATCCACAAGTCTCGATGGCTTGAACAAATACGGTATCGTAGTGATTTACAATATCGTTCTCGATGGTATCTACATGTTTTGATTGTTGACCTTCGACAGGAGAGAAGAACATTTCAATGACCTTATGGGCAACGTTACCGCAAGTGGTGTTGATGTTTAGCATCTTGTCTTTGGTGTCGGGTTGGATTTTTAACAATTGATCCATCATGTAGCTGAATGGGTCGTCTACCAAGTTGCGAATATATGTTGGTGATAAGTGGCCGGGCCATTGGATCTGGCCAGAGGGGTGAAACTCAAGTACCCCCGCTACTCTATCATTTCTTATCTTTTCGGCAGGGGATAGTTCTGAGTCATCGATGGTAGGATAGCGGGTAATGGTCTCAAGTTCATCCCCGAACTGCTGCTCGAGACGAATTAGTAGCGGGTGCTTGGCAACAATCTTACCTTCGTGACGATCGCAGACAATGAGGATAAGTCTTTTCGATGTATGTTGGAGCGGTATTAGTTCTTGATAATTGCGATATTGATTCTCTGATTCTCCCCATAGTTGGATGTGACCTTGTTCTATCAGAGCTTTCTTCTCAGAGGGAGATAGGAAAGAGCACTCTGACTGTAATGTCTCTTCGCCATTGAAACTTGCCCAAAGCGTTGTATTTGCTATGGTAGCAATGTGTGAAGGGTGGGAAACAACAGCGGTACATCCTCTTTCATCGCGAGTGCTTACGAAATCCCCTTTCTTATCTATGGCACTAATCCATGATTCAACGGTTTTGGGGTCGATAGAAGGAGTGTCAACAGTGTTGAGAAGCAAGTTGAATGTGTCAGCCATGTCGATTACCATTGCCAATTGTTCCTGCCACGGGCTTTCTTCTTTGCGTTTGCTCTCGAACAGGTTTTTCTGACGGCACCAACTGGATATTGCAGTAGTGACATTCTTCAGGTTTTCACGGCTGATACTTTCCAATGGTTGCATAGGTGGTAAAAATGTCTCTACCTTCTTTTTACGCTCATTTTTTTTTATTACTGTCCGCTAAACAATAATGTGTGGCAGATAATAGTTTGATTGTTATAATAAAGACGTTTTCATGTTTCAGGACAAGCCCCCCTGCTCAATGGAGGCGTCTCCGGGCGGTGCTTCTTCCGAGGCCTCGGCCAGCATGATTTTAAGGTCTGC
>Ga0247609_10002959_pt1 | contig 17519 bp, 25 predicted proteins | sample 172DNAGHGlowgp2_FD_193487 | JGI IMG/M metagenome (GOLD analysis project Ga0247609, IMG submission 193487) | Sheep rumen microbial communities from Palmerston North, Manawatu-Wanganui, New Zealand - 1728 DNA GHGlow gp2 | ecosystem: Host-associated > Mammals > Digestive system > Stomach > Rumen ...
GACAGGGCGGTCACGAAACGCTATGAAAACAGCCCAGGCATAGACAATCTTCTCGAAGAAGTCATGTACAAGTACGGGGCCGACCGTGTGTGCATCGTGGAGATGCACAACGGAACAAACAATGTAGCTGGACTCCCGTTCATATATGGCGAAATGACATACGAGGCTTGCCGAGAAGGAATTGCTTCGGTTGACGAGGACTACACCAAGTTCAACCTATCGAGACTTACGTTCCCGATATTCATGCTTGAACACAAGGTGTTTTGCGGAGGGATGGAAGACTTGGCCAAGATTGACGAAAAGTTTGCTGACAGGCTGTTGGTGAACAATTCAACCTATCTCTGCGGCTACACCCTGTACGGCAGGGACGGCGCGCTGGGATATTTCGGGGTTATATGGTGCGGCGGCGAGCCGACCGACAGGCACGACCTGATGAAAGACATGAACAGCTACGCACAGAGACTTTCGGTACTGTTGGATAGATGAAGACACATCTCCTTTCTTATACACCCCTTGGTACGGTCGCACGTTCAGGGGGTATTTTATTTGTATTTTTCAGAGAAAAATTATATATTACCACTAACTTAAAATTAATATGATATGATACGTGGTATGATACTGTGTTTTATACTGATTATGTCAGTGCTGAACCTGATTAAGGAAGTGTGGCGTTTTTCCACATCGTTCGCTAAAGGGACAAAATATATGTCCAGCAGCTGGCGCACGGCGCTCACATTCGCGTCCATTGCCTCGATAATAACAATAGCAATATTCGGTTTCTAATGGGAAAGAGTTTTCAGGAACGTGTGAAGAGTCTCCATGACTTCAAGCCGAGCATTGAGTTCAGGAACGACGCATTCATACTGAAAATACGGTTCAGCAAGGCGTGGACAGTGCTGAAGCCAGAGGACCCGAAACTGGTTGCGTATTCGGAGGACGAGAACGAGCCAGGGCTCCACTGGTATGTGTCGACAATCGAGAACTCCGACCTGGTCTTCGACCTTATCGAGCAGACTATCGAGGTGAATAAGGAAATGGAGAAGAAAATCACCTTGTACAAGCAAAAGGTCAAGGAGTTGCAGGAACTATTCCTGTCCGACACACCTTATGCTAAGCTGACCACCCTTGAGTTCACGTTCCCGCCCCAGAAAAAAAGCAAGAAGAAGGTTGTGAAAGAGGTTACCACGTCGGAAGAAAAGGGCGACGCCAACTTCGGCAAGTGTGAATTGAAGGAGGTGGAAGTTGTGGACAGTGAGACCCGCGACGCCGCGCCGACAGTGTCGACATATATCGACAAGCAAATATCAAAAGCATTATCCAACAAGTCATGATGTTCCTTTTTGTTTTCTGTTACATATTGTTTGCCTACGGGCTGGCCAATATGGTGTGCTACGCCGAGGGTCCCTGGGGCATATTCGAGAAATGGAGAAACCTGGCCCATTCAATAAGCGAGGGGTTCGGGAAGCTTTTCACTTGCATGATGTGTTTCTCCACCTGGGTTGGTGCTGTTGCAAGCGTGATGGACCTGCTGTTTGCTGGGTTCGCATTCACCCCGTTCAACCTGCTTATAGGCGCGGTGGCGCCATGGTGGCTAATAATAATCCTTGACGCGGCGATGACAAGCGGTATTGTCTGGTTGCTCCACAATTTCGAGGAGGCTTGCGAGCGTCACGGAACCGTAGAGTATGAGGAGGCCCCAGATGAGTGAAGTGAACACCGCCGTGAAATGGGACGAGCTGGAGGACCTGACGGAGCTTGAGCATAATATTTATGCGGAACGTATATTCAGTGAGGAATATTTCAGGAAATGTGTCAACGATATAAAGAAATGGGACAGGAAGGAACTGGCCAGTCTTGGGTCATATTCCGTACCCCACAAGATACCGTTCAAAATCCGTTTCAAAACCTTCTGGAATAATGTGTTAAAGACATTTGGATATGGTGGAACTGAACGATTTGTATAACATAGCTTCGGCCATGGACCAGCAGATGCTGATGCTCAATGTCAAGCACAAGAAGGATTTCAGACCGAATTTGACGGTTACCCTGGAACTCCCGAAGCTGGACTTGATGGGAATAGATGAAAAACTATACGAAAAAGAACATAACACCATGGTGGGATACGAGCCAGGTGAAGAGGTGGACGTTATGGTTTTAGGCATTAATTTTAAGTTGGTTAAAAAAGAAGAGGGTGAATAAATCGCCCTCTTTTTTTGTCAATATCTGTACGTGTCCGTGAGTTCATAATTTGGTGACACATTTCGCCACTATTCGTTTAATTTCGTTCTCAGTTATCGTTATTACCTTCTTCGTCATATGGCTGGTCTATGCTTGCTTCTTTATATTCGTCGACATAGTCGAAGTTTTTCGTCCAAATCCTTGTGACGCTGGAAACACCCAGCATTGCGGTGGCGCATATTATTTCAGTCTCTACGACGGATTTGTTATTGTCAGTCATTCCGTATACACAGCACGACCATATAGTCACGAACATCACGCAGACGATAATGACGCCAGCGAGAACCCTCTTTGACGACGGCCTTCCGTTTTCGCAGAACGCAAGGCGCAGGAATGTAAACAGTTTACCCATAATTTAATGTTTAACATAAATAGTTGGATATTTTTTTTTTGTTTCTTTCAGTAGAAAAGTCTATATTGTATATATACTAATTAGATAATGGAATACAAAGGGTTAGAAAAATACAGGAAATACGTAGAGGAACAGAATTTGAAAAAGGAGGCTGCAAAAGCAAAGGCTGAGGAACGCAGGAAGAAGAAGATGGAAGCCGAGCGGGAGAAGAAGAAGCGGGAAACTCACAGGAAAATGCTCAAGAAGAAGCGGGACGCATACAAGCCAATCAAGCTCAAAAACCAGCGCCGCAAGCAGAACAGGCGCGCCTACCTCAAAAGGCGTGAAGTGGAGCTGGCCGAAAGGCGGAAGAACGGGGACGTTTTTGGGTATTACAGGATTATCCTGACCAAGAACCACAGGATGACCAAGGAGCTGTCCCCGTCGCGGTGGATGGGCAACGCCTACCAGAAATACAACGAGTATATCAAGGAGAACAGGCGCGGGGTGATATGTGAGAAACGCATAGCCCAGTCCAACATTCAGGACGGGGAGAAGGTGAAGTACGAGATACTGCTGCTGAAGAAGATTGACCCCGAACAGGACAACGGCGTGCGCGAAATCAGGAATGAGGACGGACTGTTCGTTGAGAACAGGATTGCCAACAATCCAGAGTACGCCATCATCGCCAAGTCCGACTGGTACATACCAGAAACTTATAACGTGTTCGGGTACAACCCAGTGTCGGACCGCAAGACTGGCAGGTGGATTTTCGACAACATTATCAACAAGGACTGTTGTCGGGAGAATATCAAGAATGTGTTCATGTTGGACAACAAGCTCATTGTCCAATACGACAGCGATGTAGATTTCGTGTTGTGCAAGAACACGGATGAGTGCAGGAGGCTGTACAATAGTCTAGAAGCCGCCATGGGCAAGAAAAACAAGTATGTTTTCTTTACCGACACGCTGGTCGAGGCCAGGAAGCCGTGGCTTTACAACCTGCTTGAGGAAAAGACTGGGTGGAGCAGGGACGTGTTGTACAAGAAAAAAGGTTGAATTTTCCGTTTTTAGGAAAATTGTTGTATATTTGCCGTGTATAAATTAAAAAATAACTAAAATGGCAAAATTAGACAAAGCATCAGACAATGTAATCGATTTTATTGAGGGTATTATCGAAAACGAGACCAGTCTGGCACGTTACGTCACCTGGAAAATCCTGGCAGTGGAAAAACAGAAGGAACTTATCAAAATCAGCAAGGCCAGCGCGACGGTCGAGTACCTCGCAAAGTGTACCGACTGCATCGTAATCTATGTGAACGAGCAGATGTTCGGCCTCATGGCTCCAGACAATGTGAATGACGTTGACCTCAGGAAGCTCCTTGTCAAGGACGCGCTCTCGATGGTTAACATCATCGAGAACGGGAACACTGGGCATATGAAAATCAAGATTGAGAAGCCACAAATCTGCGTCAGTGTGGACGGTTACCAGAACATGGGCCAGGACCTGGTCCGTGCATCCGAACTCCAGAGTATCATTATCAAGAAGGTTGAACAGGACGAGAGGGAACGCAAGGAGCAGGAAAAGCTCGACAAACAGTCCAAAAAGAAAAATGGATGACGTCAATCAGATAATGAAGGATTTCGTCGACAGGCAGATTAAGTCCGAGCTCGACGGAAAGGCTACCTTTACAGAAGACATGGCCGAGCAGATACGCAATGTGTACGCGGACCTGCAAAGACAGAAAGAAGAATGGGTGGCCCAACAGGAAAAAAAAGAGAGCGAGTCTTAACGGCTCGCTCTCCTTCTGAATCTTCTTGATGGCTTGGTGGTTACAATCTTCTCGCTCACGGCGGACCTTTTGGCCACCGTCGGGCGTTTCACACCAGGCACTACTTTTCGTTTTCCGCAGTTGCAGCTCATAGTTCGTTATTTTGATAATTCAGTTTTGTTTGTCGCGGTCTTGCGAACGGTTGCCATATAGACTTGCTTGGATTTTTCCGAGCCAGCGTTTCCGTGTTTTACCACGATTTCTTTCTTTTTCACTGCCTTCAACGGCTGACTTTTTGCCTTGCGTCTCGGAGTGGTTCCGTAGGTGTTAACTTTGCATGTGCACATGGTTTTAGGTATTTACTTGTTATTTATTTAGGCCTTTAGTATAAATATACTGGTTTGGGATTATATTTCAAACAGTGCTTGTATTTTTTTCATGGGTTTGTAATAAAATGGCGATTTGCCCGTTATAATGCAAAACATAAACACTGTTTGAGAGTATAATGAATATTTCATACAATGAACCGAAGACATTAGATGAGTTGCAGGATACAATAGTACCGTTCGTCTTAAATGAGATATGTGACGAAGTGTATGACGAGACATACCGTCATGTGGAGGCACAGCTTGACACACTGTTTTGGCAACTAAAGATGCAAGGATATCAACTTATTAAACAACCGTAGTATTATTATATCCACATTTAAAAGTTTTATTGGTGAGGATAAAAATAATGTCAGTTAGGGCTGACAAAATGGCAGAAAATTAGTCCTGGCACATTAGTTGCAAAATAAGAAATACGAAAACAAAAAAATAATATTCAAAAATCTATTCAAAAAAATGAGTAAAAAAGTAATTGGTATTGACCTTGGAACTGGAAATTCGTGTGTTGCCACAATCGAGGGCGGAAAGCCAGTGGTAATTGTTAATGCAGAAGGTGAGCGCACAACCCCGTCCGTCGTGACCATCACCAAAGACGGCGAGCGTAAGGTCGGCAGCGCCGCCAAACGCCAGCAGGTTGTCAACCCAGCGAACACTATCTACAACATCAAGCGTTTCATGGGCTCCACATACGCGGGCACCAAAGACATTTCAGAGAAGATGACTTACCAGGTTGTCAACGAGAACGGAAACCCCCGCGTCGTTATGAACGGCAAGAAATACTCGCCTGAGGAAATTTCCTCTATCATTCTAGCCAAGATGAAGAAGACCGCCGAGGATTATCTCGGAGAGGAAGTGACCGATGCGGTTATCACTTGCCCCGCCTGGTTCGACAGCGCCGCCCGTGAAGCCACCAAACAGGCTGGAGAGGCTTGTGGCTTGAACGTGCTCCGTGTCATCAATGAGCCGACGGCTTCCATCCTTGCGGCCAACATCAAGACCGACGACAACGGCAAGCTCGTCCTCGTGTCCGATATCGGCCAGGGAACCACCGACTTCAGTGTCTGCGAAATCTCCAACGGCCTCATCGAAATCAAGGCTTCCAAGGGCGACATCTTCCTTGGCGGTGCCGACTTCGACAACGCAATCTCCAACTGGATTGTCGACGAGTGCAAGGCCCAGCACGGCATTGACATCTCGAAGGACAAACAGGCTATGCAGCGTGTCGCCGAGGCCGCTGAGAAAGCCAAGAAGGAACTCTCGACCCTCACTTCGAGCGAAATCAACCTCCCATACATCACTATGGCCGACGGTGCCCCCATCCATTTCACCAACACCCTCACCCGTGCCAAGTTGGACGCTATCACCGCACCGCTTGTGAACCGCATCATCGAGTGTGCAAAGGGCGCTATCCACGATGCCAACATCCAGGCCAGCCAGCTTGACTGCATCCTGCTCGTCGGCGGACAGTCGCGTTCAATCGCCATCCAGGAGGCTCTCAGCAAGGAGTTCGGTGTCGAGCTCAATAAGAGCGTCAACCCTGACGAGGCAGTCGCCATCGGTGCCGCTATCCAGGCCAACATCATCGTCGGCGGTGAAGGTTCCACCGACATTCTGCTTCTCGACGTCACCCCTCTCAACCTCGGTATCGAAACTCAAGGCGGTGTGATGACAAACCTCATCGAGGCCAACACAACAATCCCCGCCCGCAAGACCGAGGTGTTCACCACGGCCACAGATAACCAGACCGCGGTTACCATCAATGTGTTGCAGGGATGCCGTCCTATGGCCAAGGATAATAAGACCCTCGGTATATTCAACCTTGAGGGTATCATGCCCGCCAAGAAGGGCGTTCCGAAGATTGAAGTAACGTTCGACATAAATGCCAACGGTATCCTTTCAGTGTCCGCCAAGGACTTGGCCACTGGCAAGGAACAGGCCGTCACAATCCAGTCAAAGGGCAACCTCTCGGACGAAGAGGTTGACCGTATGAAAAAAGAGGCCGAACAGTTTGCCGCAGAGGATGCCAAGACCAAGGAGAACCTTGAAAAAGCCAACAAAGTAGAAGCTTCAATCTACGCTATCGACAATGTGCTCGACAACGCTGGAGACAAGCTGTCCGACGAGGATAAAGCTTACCTCGAAGAGGCCAAGGGTAAGTATGCCAAGATGAAGGACGAAAAGAACTTCTCCGACTACGACGCTTTCAGCAAGGAAGTCGAGGCCAAGTTGTTCGCTATGAGCTCCAAGCTGTACGGTGCAAACGCCGACGCTACCCAGAATATGCAAGACACTATGTCCGACTTCATCAATGGAGCTGCAAACGGTGCCACCCAGAACCCTGGCAACACCGCAACTAACCCTGGTGATATGTTCGACGGACAGAAGTCCAACGACTAATTCCGAAACAACCGAAAGTCCCCTCGGTCTGAGGGCTGAGGGGCTTTATTTTCATAAACAATATGGCTAATAAAAACTATTATTCGATACTTGGGATAAACCGAAATGCAAGCGAGGATGAAATCAAAAAAGCCTTCAAGAAACTCGCTATGCAGTTGCATCCAGATAAGCAGCAGGGAAAATCCGAGACAGAGAAAAAAGCTGCTGAAGAGAAATTCAAGGATGTCAACGAGGCTTATTCCGTCCTTAGCGACAAAGACAAACGCAAACAATACGACCTCTACGGAACCGTAGGCGATATGGGTATGGGCGGTGGTTTTTCACCAGACGAGGACCTTGCCGACCTCATACGCGGTATGCACAGTGGTTTCGGTTTCGGTTTTGCGGACGATATTGGAGATATATTCGGTAGAGGACGGACGGCGCAGAGGCCCATTGTCAAGGGTTCTGATATCAGAATCAGGGTTGAATATACCCTTGAGGAAGCATATAGCGGTGCGACCAAGACAGTCCGTTACAACCGTCAGACACTGTGCTCCGAGTGCAACGGAAAAGGGTCAAAGACTGGCACTCCGTCCACATGTCATCATTGTCACGGAACTGGTGTGGTGATGGAAACCGAACGGCTCAATCCGTTCCAAACCATAAGTCGCAGCACGACATGCCGTCACTGTGGCGGTACTGGCGTGCTTATCAGCGACCCATGCAGAAAATGTAACGGGCTTGGACTCGAGTCCACCAGTGAGACGGTGGATATCAAAATACCCAAGGGGGTTGTTAACGGGATGGGCCAGATGGACGGAATGGGCAACATGGCCCCCCGTGGGGACGGTATCAGCGGAAACCTTATCATCCAGTTCGTACAAAAGAAGCACGACATTTTCGTGCGGCCAGACGGCACTGCCGACCTTGCTTGTAAGAAGAACGTGGGTGTGCTCGACTGCATAACTGGCTGTGAGGATACTGTCACGTGCATCGATGGAACCAAGGTTAAAATAGCCATTCCAGCTGGAACCAAGGACGGTGCCGTTATCACGGTGAAGAAGAAGGGTATGCCGCACCAGGATAACGGAAGTCACGGATTGTGGAATTCTACTGAATATGGCGATATGCTCGTGTACATCTCGCAAGTTATGCCGACATCTCTTTCCAAAGACGAAAAAAACGTAATTGCCAGTTTGAAAAATTCTAAAAATTTTAAAAAATGAAAAGAAGTGTGGGTATTATCCCAGTGAAAATTGTTGATGGCGAACTTCAGTTCTTTGTGGGTCACCCAGGAGGATGGAAACGCGACTACTGGGCCTATCTCAAAGGAGGGATTGAGGCTGGTGAAGATGCGAAGCACACGGCTCTCAGGGAATTCAAGGAAGAGAGTGGCGTTGATTTGTCTGACAAAATGTCAGAGCTTGTCTGGCTCGGTTTTGTCAAACAAAACCCAAAGAAAATGGTAGGGGCATTCTATGTGTTTGTGGACGACATAGACCCTGCCAAATGTTTCTCCAATTTGATAGAAGACGGTGTAACCCCAGAAATTGACCGCTATTGTTGGATGAACTTCGAAAAGCTTGAACCGCTTACACACCCAGCACACATCCCGTTTTACAAGAGAATTATGGGGGTAGAATGAAAATAAGCAGAATTATCGAGGGATTTTCTGTACTTCCAAGTTTGAGTATTAATTGGATTACCTTTTGTGGTGAACGCCATTACAGTATTCAGTTTTCTTGGCTTTGGTGGTATATAAGCACTTATAAGAGTCAAATGGAAATCGTTGACCGCGAACTCAGTAAGATATAAAACCTATAGTATATTTATACATATGAATATTATTACGGGCAAGGACCTTATTTGGGAAACTGATAAGTATGATGTCATTTTAGTCGGCACCAGTATATACAATCTCCTTACACAGGGATTCCAGTCCAAGATGGCTGTGAAATACCCTGAGCTGGTAACCGCCAACAACCAGACCCCTTATGCGGACAAGCGCAAACTGGGCAAGAGGATTACCGTCGAGTTGGATAACGGCCCGACGGTAAGCCTTATGTATATATGTGGGTATCCCCATTCTGAAAGGGTTTTCCTCGACTATGACGCCCTTGATAACTGCATGGGCACGGCCAGTGCGGAATTCAAGGGGAAGAGGGTTGCCTGTCCGTTCCTTGGAACCAGCCGTTTTGATGGAAACGGGGACCCTGGCAGGTGTATGGACATAATCAAGCACAAGTCTGACAAAATTGACTTGACAGTCTATGATTTCCCACAGTACAACAGAAGAGTGGAGATTGCTCAGGTGCTCAGTAAATGGAACCCCCTTAAAAAGAGCGACCCGCGTAAGTATGCGGAACTTCTTTCGCACCGCGATGAAATAATCGCAAAATTATACCTTAAGCACTGATTAATGCCTAAAAACCTAAAACAGAAAAAAGTGAAGTTCCCAGAGCCGAGGATTAATGACGAGCTCAATGGGAACTATGAAGTAAGGGTTGTATACCCTACCAACTATGTCGAATCCGACGTCAATTTCAAGTTGGAATACGTCAGCGAAGTCATGGCACTGCCAGCGGCTAAAATTCTCGCTAACAAAATAGGGCTTGATATCATAGAGATAAATCCAGGCCAGAATCCGCCGATAATGAGGATTGACGATTATGACAAGTGGTTATACAAGGAGAAGAAAAAGGAGAAGAAAAAGGAAAAGGAAAGCAGACAGAACAAGACCGAGCTGAAGGAAGTCCAGCTCAGCTCGAATATCGGCAAACACGACCTTGAAATCAAGGCCAGAAAGACCAAGGAGTTCATTGGAGACGGAAACAAGGTGAAAGTGGTCCTCTCGATGAGGGGTAGGGAACTGAGCCGACGTGAGGAATCAAAAAGATGTCTCTACGAATTTATTCTGATGGTCGAGGACGTGGCCGTCTCAGAGAGCATTCCGAGGGATGAGGGTCCGAGAAGTATAGTGATACTGAAAAAGAAAAAATGATGACGAGAAACGCGCACACGGGATGCGGAATAAGCTATAGACATCACAAATAAGCACAGCACATGACACATTTCATTTCCTACAAATACAGAGACAACGGCAAGCCGCCGAGACAAGACAACAAGACATATTTCAACGGGCACGGGGGCAATTTCAATCCCAAGACCATCCGTGTGCCGTCCTTGAAACGAAGCAACTCCGTATGGAAGCGTTTCTATAACCTGTTTCCGCATTTGCGATGGCTGGACACCTACGCTGGAAGTAAATTGAAAAAAATTTAATCCGTCGTACAATAAAATGTAAAAAGTTCAGTTACCATGACAAAACAAGCAAACAAGGGAAGATTTTATGGAAGCAAAAAGACACGTTCTGGGGAAGTCTTACACCAACCTCAAGTTTTATGAAAGGCCTAAATATTTCAACCGCAACAGCGAGAACCTGAAGAGGTTTTTCGATGAGATAAGGCAAAGCAAGTACAGCCCGTTTGAGACAAAGGAGGACGAAGACCTCGTTGTCGCCAAGGCTTACAGTGGAGGACCAGGGTGGGAGAAAGCCAAAGAAGAATTGATAAACAGAAATATCAGGGCTGTAGTGTCAAAGGCTAGGAACTATGCGTCAAGTGACGAATCCGACCTTGCCGACTATATATCGGAGGGCGTGTATGGTCTGACGCTTGCGTTCAACTCATACAATCCAGATTCTGGCACAAAATTCCTAACCTATGCACTGACATATGCGTTCAAATATATGAACGAATACAGACGTGAGAAAGAGAATATTGTCAAACAGGTCAACCGTAATAGGGTCAGCAGCACGGTAGGAAAACTTGCCGAGAAGTTTTTCGCTGAGAACGAGAGGGAACCGACGCTTACGGAGCTTAAGGAGCTGTGCCTTGACAACAATATAAGGATTGTCAACGAAACCGACCTTGAAAACATTGTTATCGAGGGTATCGACGCCACAGACAGTCGGGAGGACGACGACAGTCAGCCGAATGAACAATACGGGGAGATTGACGACTTCGACGTCAGGGTTGACGACGAATATATCAAGAAAAGCATTAAGCGCATTATCGACACAAAGCTTAGCTGTGTGGAGAAGTGCGTTATCAACAGCAAGTTTGGATTGGACGGCTTCACGGAAATGGACGAGGTCTCTATCGCGGATGACCTCGGCATATCCCAGTATAAGGTTGTGAAATATCTGGAACAAGCCAAGGACAAAATAAAGGGGCAAATAGGGGGATTATTTTAGATTTTTCGAAAAATGTTGTATATTATATACAGATAAATTTACATATAATGAAAATCAAGCTGACATTCACACCAGACCACATCGCCCTTATCAAGACGTTGAACTTTGAGAGGTTTGACGACAACCACTACGGTTTAGACAACTACTGCCTTTGGGGCGGAACGTACATTTGGGAACAGATGTCGTTAATTCTAGGCATACACGACCACGCATACCCAGAGACACTCGAAGACCCGACTGGCCCGAAATTCCCGCCTGAGGATATGGAGCGCATGAAAGAGCTGGATTCGTTCATAGTGGAACATCTCCAGCATATCGAGGAAATCCTGCACCAGTTCTGCACCGAGGGTATCCAGCCAGGTGTGACTTACTGGTGCCGCGACTACGAGAGGGTGTGGCACAAGGAGGATACCCCAAATCCGCCAGTTGGTTCGGACGCCAATTCACAAAATTATGAAGGTGGGTGCTAATCTATTGCTTCATAGAAAGGAAAAGGCCCTTACACAAGGGCCTTTTTTTCGATATTCCAATTATAGGTATTTTGTTTAGATTTTGTTGTTGAGCATATTGAACAGCTTGGAAATCTCATCATCGCTGAATTCCTCTCCACCCTTGCCAGCGACTTTTTTCGAGAACCATGAACGCGCCGCGTCCTCAGTCATGTCTGGCCACAGTCTGTACGCCATCGGCGCCCAGTCCATCTTTTCGTCCGCAAGACGCTGTGTCACAATACGTCTCTTGGAGCCGTCTGACATATTGTCTAACGAAGTGTAGGTCTTTTCATTGTTGGTCCATCCGTCATAGTCTTTTTTGTCCGACCCTTCGCTTTTTTCCAGGTATGACTTTGCGGCCTTCCTGAAACTTGGGTTTTTCATGAGTTTTCTGACCAGTTTCGACGCACTGACTTTGCCTTTTCCATTATTCGATTCACTGTCAACCCTGAATTCATACAGTGTCTGGGCCACGATAGGCCTGATAGTTTCTCTGAGAATTTCTTCTTTCCTTTCTCTAACACATTCCCTTACAAGCTTGTCGATATAAGTTTTTGTATCCATAGTCAAGTTATGTTTATAATAAATATATGAGTTTTTTAATTTAATCGTTTAATTGTTGTATATTTGCAATGTATTAAAAATTATAATTATGCAAAATCACACACAAGGACTTAGGTCAGAAAGAGTTTTCTGTAAAAAGAAAGAGACAAACGAGCCTTTCGAGGTTATCGCGTTTTCAGACAACAATGTAATTTTGAGAAATCTGAAGGATGAAGGACATCATGTGTCGATACACGACGCCGTTGACTGGGGAAACGAGTTCGTCGAAATCAACCAGGCGGATGTTTTCAGTTGTATCGACAACAGCAATGATGAGGAACATGCCCGAATGATGCAAGCCCTCGGCATAGGGTACATTTGCCCATTCTGCGGCGGAAGGCTTCGCTGGGAGAGTGATTTCATGATGTCCGAAGTAGACCTTATCGGTGGCGAAAATTCAACATACGTAAAGATTATGGACGAGGACCGCATAAACGAACTGGTCGGGCAGGAAACCCAGTTGAGAAACTCGAACTGCCTGTCAGACACGGATAACATCGAGTTCGACAACGAACGTATAGACGCTGACGGGTATTATTCGACAATGTACAAGAAGGAGACCAAGGACGGTGTTGTGTCCTGGTATGAAATCAACGACGCGGTTGTCGGCATATACACCTGCCAGAACTGCGGAAAGCGGTATGAGGTGTGTGACTGTCTGCCGAGCGAGCAGAATGAATACCCGTATTTCCAGAAATGAGCAAGTTGGTCAGATACTGTAAGCTTTTCGAGGACCACGTCGGAGAGAACGCTTTCGATGTGTCCAGGGTCGGTATCCTCGGAAACCCCTACACCCATATCAAGGACAAGGATACCAAGGCCCTTGTGAAGGTGAAAACAAGGGAGATGGCCATCGACATGTATAAGGAGTATTTCAAGAAAATGATGGCCTCAACCGATAAGAAGGCCCTGCCGTTCCAGAGGGCCTTCCTTGAGATTGTGGAGGCTTACAAGAAGTTCGACGTCGTGTATATCGGGTGTTATTGTAAGTTGAATGAAAGTTGCCATGGGGATTTCATCATAGAGCAAGTTGTCAAATACGCCGTCAGGGACCTTTTGAAAGAGCGGAAGAAAAATAAACCTCAGACTGTAATAAATCAATAGTTTTTCCGTTATGAGTGAGCAGATAGAACGAGTAAATATGGGACAAATCGTCATAAGGAAAGAGTTTTACAACTACCCTTCAGCAGATGAAATAATATCACAAGTCCCTGAAGGTGACAGGATTGTGTCATTGTCGGTTACACCGACGACACAGGCCCAGAACTCTTCCTATATGAGGGATTATCAAGTCTATCTCGTTACGGAAAGCAGAATTGAAGTACCTAAACTATTGACAACCTGATATGGAGAAAAGCAGATTTCTTGAAATTGTGACCCACATAGCCGAGTGTATCAAGGACAGTGAGTTCGAGAACCACGTGTTCGCCGTCGGCGGATGCGTCCGTGATATGGTTATGGACAATCCTATCAAGGATATCGACCTTTGCATTGACATCCCCGATGGAGGTATCAGGCTGGCCGAGTATATGGACAAAAAGAACTTTGTCACAGGCCATCCAGTGACATACCCCACATACGGGACCGCCATGTTCAGGCTGAATAAGTTCCCGAACGAGGAAATTGAGTGTGTGCAGACCAGGGGCGAACAGTACCACGACAAGGACAGTCGCAATCCCCAGGTCACGTTTGCTGACATGGGCGAGGACTGTATCAGGCGCGACCTGACCATAAACTCGCTCTATATGGACGTGGCCACCCAGGAGATTGCCGACCCGACTGGAAAGGGTTTGCAGGACATCAGCGACGGCATCTGCCGTGTCACGAACGAACATCCTGACGTTGTGTTCACTGACGACCCGTTGAGGATACTCAGGGTTATCCGTTTCGCCTGCCGATACAATTTCAGCATCGAGGACGGCACGATGGAAGCCATGAAGCGAAACGCCGACAGGCTTGAAATAATCACCCAGGAGCGCATCACCGACGAGTTCAACAAGATGATGGCCAGCAAGGACCCAGCAAGGGCTCTCGACCTGCTCAGGTACTGCGGTGCATTCAAGTATGTCCTGCCAGAGATGATACCCACATTCGACATGGGTCAGAACAAGTACCATTTCGGTACGGTGTGGGAGCACACGTCAAAGGTTGTCGACAATATGAGGACCCCACTGTTTGACGATTTCGACGACGACTGGAAGCGCTGTCTCATGGTTGCCGCCGTATTGCATGATATAGGGAAAATAAGGACAAAAAGTGTTGGCATGGACGGAAATGTGCATTTCTATGCACATGAAGCCGCTGGGGTCAGGCTTGCAACCGAGGTCATGGTCCGCATGAAGTACAGCAACAGCGACATCAAAAAGGTGTCTTTCCTTATTGAGAACCATATGCGGACAAAGTCATGGAAAGAGGACATTGTAAGCCACAAACAGTACGGTTTCAATCATCTCGCCTACGACTGCGGAGACGAGAACAGGCTTAAGGCTTTGTTGACCCTCATCCATGCCGACAACGAGGCCCATGCGAAGGGTTATTGTCTGCCGACCAACGCCAGACAGGTGTATAACAGGATTATGTCAACCGAGGCGGTCAAGATGTTCGGGTACAAGCTTCCGATAACTGGAGAGGACGTCATGGAATCTCTTGGTATTGGCCCGTGCGAGGACGTCAAACACTATCTGCGCCACTGTCTAAACCTGGCGATTAAGGACCCTGGCATCACCAAGGCGAAGTGTATATACCATATTACCCATGACAAGGTGAGAAGGTCGTATAATGGCAGAGAGTTCAAGGCTGTGGTCGACAGGATTCGCAGGGAAAGGATGGAAAATGCGAAGAGTTAAGAGTTTCTGGGCTCCTTACGGAGGAAGCGAAAAACTTGCGAATCTGATAAATGAATGGCTTACATTGAATCCTAACATGACCCCGATTAACGTAAGTTATGGCAGAACGAATAGTGAGGCGTTAGTATTATTTGAAGTAACAGAAGAACCAAAAAACATTTGAATATTTCGGCGTTTTATTGTATATTGTTTGTGTAATAACAAACTAAAACAATAGAACATATGGAATATCCGTATCTTGGACAGAAAGAGGACGCAAAGGGAAAGAAAGTGGTGGTCATGTTCACCAGCGTTAACGAGGGGACTGTGGTCCTCAATGAGACAAGCAACCCGAAATACCCTTTCGGAAGGCATGACAAGTTTAACGAGGACGAATTCGACCTGTTCCCGTCAAACGCTGTTGTACGAATACAAAATTAACAGACAAATGACAAATGAGAAGAAATCAAGAAAACTGACAGTAAACCAGTTCCTTGTTGACGAGGCCAGGAACCTGTGCAAACAGGGTATATCCATCGCCGTCGACTTTGATAGCACGCTCTGCATCACGGACGGGTTTCCCAACATCCTCGGACCGAACGGGGACTGTTTCTACATCCTCAGGAAATGGCGGGACATGGGCTGCAAGATACTGCTTCACACGATGAGACATGGAAAGGACTTGGAGGAGGCCGTCGTGTGGTGTGCCAATTGCAAGTTCACTTTCGACGGGGTCAACCACAATCCAGAGAACGAGGAGAGGGACCCAGAGTATAACGAGAAAATGTACGCCATGTTCTACATAGACGACAAAAGTTTCGGCACGCCGCTGCTGCACAGCCGATACATGAACGTCAAGGACCATGTCGATTGGGATGAAATTGACAGGGTGTACACCCCGTTCCTCGAAAAATTAATAAAGAAAGTAAAACAACAAGAAAATGCTTAAAAGATTCGTATTTGTGAAACCGTTTTATAATCAGTCTGGTGAGTGTATTCCCGCTGGAACCGAGATTGAGATTGTCGACGACAAGATTTTCATGAGTTACGGCACTGGCGGAAGCCAGGTGTCACCCGCGATGTATAACAGCCTCAAACAGTTCATAGAGGACGAGTATGCCTATGAGCAAAAGAACGGCTGTCCGAACTACCTGCACGAGCTTCCCGTCCCATATAACAAAGCATAAACGAGATGAAATGAGCACATATTGCCACAGAATAGTTGAGTACCTTAACAAGGACAACCAGTGGGTCCGCTGCGGCGAGACCGTCGACTGTTTCCACGGGTTTGACCAGTGGTGGAACAAGAACTACTATAACAGGGGATTCCCAAGTGATGCCACTGTCAAGAAGGACGACCTGAAAGACGAGGAAGGACACCTGTACGCTTGGGGGTTCTCATACATAACCTTACAGGAACTGTCCGCCTGGTGTGACAAGGAAAAGGAAAACTCGTATTCGTGCATTTTCACGGAACTGCATCAGGGGTTATATAAGAATATTATGCGGAGGCTGGACATAATTGCGAACAAGGATGCAGCTGCCGACGCAGGCAAAGATGAAACAAACGATACAGATGAATATAGTATCCTGACAAGTCTGGATTGTTTCAAGGGATACTGTGAAGAGGCTGGTGAAACGGCCCTAATGCTCAATGACGAGCTTGTCAGGGCCTATGCGCTGGCCGACCAGGCCGCTTCCAAGGAAGGGGTGTATTGGGTATCGTATGAGAAAATAAGAATAGTATACTATTATGATTAAAAATGGACAGAAGATATGGCTTATAGCTGACCCACATTTCTACCACAAGAATATCTTGAAATATTGCAAGGGACGCATTCCAAAGATTAAGGAGTGGGCTGCCAAGCATGATGTTGCTGTGACGAACGATAACATCGTCGACATCATGAACATGTGGATTATTGACGTATGGAACAGCACGGTGTCGAAACACGACAAGGTGTACATCCTCGGAGATTTTTCATTCGGCACCAGGGCAGAGAACGAGAAACTGCTTGATAAATTGAACGGCAAGAAGTATCTCATTCTAGGAAACCACGACGGAAACTCGGACACTCTCTACGATAAATTCGAGTATATCCGAAGCATTTCCGAGCTGAAAGTCGACCACAAGTCTGGCGACGACACAATTTGCTTCGAGCTGTGCCACTACCCTATGAGGTCCTGGAACCGAATGGAGCACGGCACGATACAGCTGCATGGCCATTGCCACAACAAC